>Ga0206911_1062_pt1 | contig 25672 bp, 28 predicted proteins | sample Alteio_BWOrgHeat_74_FD_152956 | JGI IMG/M metagenome (GOLD analysis project Ga0206911, IMG submission 152956) | Enriched cells from forest soil in Barre Woods Harvard Forest LTER site, Petersham, Massachusetts, United States -... | ecosystem: Environmental > Terrestrial > Soil > Temperate forest >...
CGGCGTGGTCATTGCGGCGCGTTTACGACGACGTAGGTCGTCGAGCTGCCTGACATTTGAGGCTGGTACCAGGTGCCGTTGCAGTTCTGATAGGCCAGTCCATTAATGATTTGGGTAGCGCAGCCTGCGGGCGGCTGATTCACGACCGAACCGACGACGGCAGCAGTTACGGCTACTGCGGCTGTGACAGCAACAGCCGCGGCGACAGGATTCGAGTTATAGCAGCAGCCGCCGCCGTAGTAACCGCCGCCATGGTAATTGCCACTGGCGTTTACGTTGACGTTGCGATTGACGTTGACGTTGGTGTTGTTATTGACGTTGGTGTTGCGATTGACGTTCTGATTGACGTTGGCGTTGCGATTGACGTTCTGATTGACGTTGGCCGCGGCGGTGGCGGCGGTGGCGGCGCCGCAGCCGGCGGCGGTACCCGAAGCAGCGTCGTTGAAGGAGGGCGCGAGATTCCAGGCAAGAGTCATGCTGTGCTGCGGCCTGGCCTCGTCGGTGAGGGTGGTAATGACTAGCCTGCGCGGGAGAGGATAGTCTCCGAGCTGAATCCAGATCTGCCAGTCGACGCCTTCCTGGTGGAAGACATACTGCTCGCAGGTGACGCCCTCGACGGTTGTGGGGCCGGCGTCAATGGCGGTCTTGATCTTATTGATGTCGTCTTCGTTGGTTCCCCATTTGAAGAGGTCGATGAGGGGCAGTTCGATGTCGTACTTTTCCTGGACTTGCTTAAACAGTTCGGGGATGGTTGGCGGTGCAGGAACGGTTGCGTAGTAGTTGGTCAGCTTTCCCCACGCGGTGAAGGTTTTTCCGTCGTAGAGATAGAGTCTCTGCTTGTCATCGCCGGTGACGTCGACGCGCATACGGTCAGGCTTGAGCGCGAGCATGTCGACTTTGCTGTTGGATTGAACGATCAGTCCGTCCTCGAGGACATCATCGTGGGTGATGTCACCCTGTACCTGGAAGACCTTGAGTGAGCGAAGATATGCGCCCATTTTCTTGACTGCGTCAACCGCGTCCGGATCGACCGCTGAGGCTGGGTTCTTCGCATCCGCAGCCTGAACTGCCTTTGCCTGCACGTGCTGTCCGGAGTAGCTGAAGAGGAAGACTCCCGCGATGGCAGCGAGTATTGCGAGCCGAGTCATTTGTTTTGCAGAGAGCCAGATTGTTTTTGTATGTGGCTGCGAGGCCGGTGAAGGTCTTTGAGCCGAGTGGGTGGAAGATCTCTCTAGGAAGCTCATATCTCTTTACCTCACGAATCATTTCCGGTGAAGCCCCTGATAGGTCGGTTCATGGCCAATCTACGGAGATAGGCCTGCCAGGTTTGGATAACGGGCCAATCTGATGCTGGGGAGCGCCTCCCGAGTGAGCAATAAGGCCTTGGTCCTCTACGGGGTAAGCGGCGTGCTTCACAACGACAAAAACGTTCACAGCAGATCGGCTGCGTTGCGTATAAAAGTAGCTCTTGGGTGTCTTTTGCGTAACTAGGGAAAACCCCAGCTTCGATCCGCGGGGTCAGAAGCGGCCGAGGCCGAAGTAGTCCTTGATGAGGAGGATGAACCAGAGGACGGGAGCGGCGAGGAGGAGGGCGTCGATGCGGTCGAGGATACCGCCATGGCCCGGGAGCATCGTGCCCGAGTCCTTGACGCCGGCACCGCGCTTGATGGCGGATTCGAGGAGGTCACCCAGCTGGGCGGCGATGTTGAGGATGGCTGCGAGAACAAGCGATTGCCAGAGAGGTTCGGAGATGTGGAGGACAGTGTCGCCTCGAGCCGTGAGGGTGTCGGCGATTAAGATGACCAGGCTGGCAGCGAGCATGCTGCCGGCGATGGAGGCGATGGAGCCGACCCAGGTTTTGCCTGGACTGAGGCGGGGCGCGAGCTTGCGTTTACCGAAGGCGCGGCCGATGTAGAGCGCGGCGATATCGCCGGTCCAGACGCAGACCATGAGGAAGAGAACGAGAGCGGGGCCGTCCTCCTGCTTCCAGAGGAGCGGGATGAGGGTAAGGGGGTAAGCGATGTAGATGAGGCCGAAGAGGCCTTGTGCGGTGTCGGGGAGGACCTGGATGAGGGGGGAGCGGAAGCCGTTCCAGGCGAAGAGCGCGAGGGTGAGGGCGCTGAGAACGGGGAGCTGGGCCTCGACGGGAAAGTTGGGGAGGGTGACGACGAAGGCGAGAGCGGTGCCGAGGGCCATCCACCAGACCGGGATGCGGAGTTTGAGGCCGTGCGATTCGGCGCCTACGGCGGCTAGTTTGAGGTATTCGTAGGCGGCGAGTTCGGCGACGACTGCGGAGAAGAGTGTGATCATCCAGAGCTGGCCGAAGAAGATGAGGGCGAAGACGGCGAGGATGAGGACCGTGGCGGTAAGGATACGTTTCATTGGGCTTAGACAGGATATACGCAGGCGGGTTAGGTCTGGGAACAGTCTTGACATATCAAGATATATTTTGTACTATTCTTTTCATGAGAGCACACTATGAACATTTCAGAGGTTTCTGCGGCAGCGAAGAAGGCCGTGGAGAGAGACAAAAGGAAGGCAGACATTGCAGCGGCCGCGGTGAGTTTGGCGGTTGGCGGCATGGGTTTCGAGGGCGCGGAGGGCCAATGCGGTTCTTCGGGGCAGGCGATCTGCGCTATGTGATTTTGCAATTGATCGCAGAGAAGCCGAGCCATGGGTACGAGATCATCAAGTTGATCCAGGAACGGCTGGGCGGCACGTATGCTCCGAGTCCTGGTGTGGTTTATCCGATGCTGACCATGCTGGAGGAGATGGGACATGCAACGGTGGTGACTGAGGGTGCCCGCAAACTTTATACGATTACCGAAGAGGGATCGAAGGCGCTGGCGGAGAACAAGGCGCAGGTGGATGCATTGTTTGCCCGGATGGATCAGGTACGAGGCGAGCAGGGAGGAGAACGAGCGCAACAGATAGAGCGAGCGGTCGCGAATTTTCGCATGGCGCTGCGGATGAAGAAGGGGCCGCTGACGGAAGAACAGATCCATGCGATCACCGACATCATCGATGCTGCGGCGAAGCAGATTGAGAGAGCGTGAGAGAAACTTCTACGGTTACAAATTACGGTTGAGGCGCTGACGGGCGAGGGGAGTCCGACGGAGGGCGCCGCTTACGTTCGAAGCCGCTAACCATGAAGACATTCTTGGAGCGCCACCCTGGCGACGATGTTGCGTCACGAGGATGGCGCGTTCGGGACTGCGCGGCGATTAGCCGCCTGCGCACTGGGAGAGAGGAATGTGGTTTGCCGTGCAGAAGGCATCCTGCGAGGCTTTCATATTTGCCAATGCGTCTTCGTGCAAGTGGTACATGAGCAGGCCCACTGCGACGGCTGTGCCGACGAAGGCGCCGACGACGATCAGCGCAGTTCTGCCGTTGTGGTAATTGGGGACGGTGGTGAGGTCAGCGGTCTCATCCGGAGAGAGCGACTGGTCGGCAACGACTTTGACTCGGCTTACAAGGTTGGTTTCCGAGATAGAAACCCAACGTGCCAAGACCTGGTTCTTTCCCGTGACATTTACGGGCGAGGTAATGGTCCAGAGGGCGATGTTGGATTTGGGGTCGAGGATGGTGAGCTGAAAGGCCGGGCTGGTGATGGAATAGACGCCGCCGCGATTGCCGCTGACGTCAGTAATGGGAGCGATGCCTTTGAGCTCGAAGACGAGATCGGCCTGATCTGGTGAGTTGACGAGCTTGTAGCGGCCCCAAGTCTGCAGCGCCGCGTAGATATCGCTGTAGGCTTTGGTTGCGTCGATGGGGAAGTTGGGGTCGGAGCCGGAGTTGGTGAGGAAGATGGTTTGGGCTTGCTGGATTTGGGACGGGACGGGAGCGGATAGGGTTGTTTGTTGGGCCCGAGTTAGAGGCGTGGAGGCGAGAAGCAAGGCAAGAGTGAAGCAAAATAATTTACGCAATGTAACGTTCATAACGTCCTTCCTCTGCACACTAAAGACAGGGAAGGGCTAATAGAAGTTGCAGGTTTGTGAAGCTAAAACGACTGGCGAAAAAGTTGCAGGGAAAGGGAGATTTCTTTGCGGGAGTCTAGTTGGAAGGGCGAGGTCTTTGACGCGGATCAGCTTCCTGTTGGCCGAATGCTGCCGGTTTCGACCATCAGCATGACGGTGCGCTCTGGCGCGCGAGGGCGATGCATGACGCCTTTGGGAATGACGACTCCCTGACGCGGGCCGAGGTTGATGGTGCGGGGATTGTCTTCTGTGGTGGCGGAGTCCTGGGGGTCGATGAGATCGATGAGCAGGCGGCCTTCGACCACGTAGAAGAACTCGTCCTCCTGCTGATGATTGTGCCAGTGATAGCTTCCCTGCACGACGCCGAGGCGAACGACGGAATCGTTCACGTTGCAAAGCGTCTCATTGTACCAGGGGTGCGGGGCAGCGTCCGCGGTCAGCTTTTCTTCGATCACTTCGAGCGGCTTGTACTTGGTATCAAGGATAGTTAGGTAAGGGAATTCGGTAGGCACCGTAGGCTCCTTTGGTAGTTGAAGAACAATCAACCGTGTATGAGAGGCTTAGCGGCGGGTGAGGACGGGGTCGGATTTGGGTTCCGGTTTTGTCTCAGCTTTCGGGATGAGGTGGTCTTTGATTTCGGCGGCGACTTCGTCGGCGGGCTGCAGGTTGTCGAGGTCTTCGTCGGTGAAGGTCTCACCGAGTCCGCCGAAACGGCGTTCGCGACGCTGGTAGGCGGCGATGGCTTCGAGGAGATGAAGACCGTTGAAGTCGGGCCATAAACGATCGGTGACGTAGATCTCGGAGTAAGCGATCTGCCAGAGGAGGAAGTTGGAGATTCGCTGCTCGCCGGAGGTGCGGATAACGAGGTCGGGGTCGGGCATGTGGCGGGTGTAGAGGGCGCGGGCGATGCTGGACTCGTCGAGGGCTTCGAGGGCGCCGGCACCGAGGAGGTCGTCGACGGAGCAGCCGCGGGTGTGGGCCTCGGTGGTGAGGTCGGTGAGGATGGAGCGAACGGCATCGACGATTTCGGAGCGGGCTCCGTAGTTGAGGGCGAGGGTGAGGGTGGTGCCCGTATTCTTCGCGGTGGATTCAGAGGCCCACTGCATGGTGTCCTGCACCTCCTGCGGGAGGTCGTGGGTGCGGCCGATGTATGCCATGCGGACGTTGTTGTCGTTCATGCGCTTGACGTTGCCGACGAGGTAGCTCTTGAGGAGCTTCATGAGGAAGCTGACCTCGGACTTGGGGCGGCGAAGGTTGTTCTCAAGCGAGAAGGCGTAAAGAGTAAGCCAGGGAAGATTGATGCGGGAGGCGGTCTCGACGACGTACTGGACGGACTCTGCACCCTTTTGATGGCCGAGGAAGCGCTTGAGGGCACGTTTGCCGGCCCAGCGGCCGTTGCCGTCCATAATGATGGCGACGTGCTGAGGGATTTTTGCTGGGTCCAGGGTGCGGTAGACGCTAAGTTCTTCGGGAGCGAGTTCGTGGCTGCGATTGGGGACGCGGCTGGGGACTGAGGGGGGAGTCGATGGGGGTGTTGATGCGCGCAAAAAAGCAACCTCGCAGATTATGACGCTAGCACACCGATGTGGGGTGTGCAATGAACGTCTTTGGTCCGGGGTCGCATGATGGGGGACGGCGGGATGTGGCCTTCGTCTAAGCCGTTTATTTTGCTGGGACGGATGGGAGAGCGGCACCATAATGGTGTGCTCTCCCTGGAGAGGATAATCAGGCGTTGCGGAGATGCTTAGGCTGTGCGGCGACGGCCTGCGGCTAGCTCGCGAACGTGATTAAGGAAGATAGAGCGCTGCAGGTCGTCGAGCTGCGAGGTGTACATGGCGATCTCGGCGAGGAAGGGATCGGTCATGAGGACCGCGGTCTCGTCGCGATGGCGCGTGTTGGAGTCTCGCAGGAGGGTGGAGATGTCGACCTGAAGGGCACGTGCGAGGCGATCGAGAGAGGACAGGGTCGGCATGGCCTTGCCGTTCTCGATCTTTGAGATGTAGGTGCGGGGTACGCCCATGCGTGCAGCGAGCTGCCGTTGCGAGAGATTGCGCACGTGGCGCAGATCTCGAACGGCGGTGGCTACCTGTAGGCCGCCCTCAACAGCGACGGGTGTGGGGACGAGAGCCAGTGGTGCGGGAGCCGGCTCGGGCTCTTCTACCTCGAGGCATTTGTGGCAGCGGCGGCATAAAGCGTTGGCTGTCCTAAATTGCACGAGGCTGCAGTGATCACAACGCAGGACCTCACGTTGTTCAACGGGTGCCATCATAGTTGCCATAAATTGTCTGTAGCGGGCGGACCCAGAGCAAGGACCGCAGCGCATGTCCGATAACGGATCGTGCGATGTGCCTAGATTGACACTGGTGTAATGGAGAGTCAAGGGAAAACCTTTTGATTAAAGGGTAAATGCCTAAAAAAACCGAAGTGAGAACCAAATTGGTAACGTATAGGGGCAGTAGTTTGTGATTAAGGATTACTGACCGAATTTGGGTTTGGAGGAATGAATGAGTGAGACGTTAGGGCGTGCGCAGGCCTTGTTGACGCTCCAGGAATGGACGAAGAGTGAGAGTTTGCGGAAGCATGGGATGGCCGTTTCGGTTTGCACCGAGGCGTATGGGGTGATGCAGGCGGAGCGGCTTGGGTTGAGCGGAGCTGAGGCCGAGGAGTTTGTGGAGATGTATGCGAGCGCAGGGCTGCTGCATGACATGGACTATGAGCGGCACCCGACGCAGGAGGAGCATCCGTTTGTTGGAGTCGCGCACTTGCGAGAGTTGGGTTGGCCCGAGGTCGTGCTACAGGCGATTCTTGCTCATGCGGATTATTCGGGTGTGGCGCGGGAGTCGCATCTCGAGCGGGCGCTGTTTGCCTGCGATGAGCTGGCGGGATTCTTGACGGCCTGCGCGCTGGTGAAGCCGTCGAAGTCGATTCTTGAAGTGGAGGTGGCGGGGGTGAGGAAGAAGATGAAGGACAAGGCGTTCGCGCGGGCGGTGAAGCGTGAGGACATTACGGGTGGGGCGGAGTTGTTGGGGTTGAGCGTGGAGGAGCATGTGGGGAATTGTCTGCGGGCTATGCAGGCTCGAGCGGAGGAGTTGGGATTGGGCGGGGTTGCGCTAGATAGCGGGCATTGATCAGTGGCAGGCTCGGCGAGTGGGCATGGCGTGGCGTTCGGTTAACTTGTTACGGCGGCAACGATGGGGGCGGGATTCCAATAGGCGCGGACAGAGATGATTTTGCCTTCTGGATTGCATTCAATGACGTCGATGCCTTCGAAGATGACGTCTTTGCCGTTGCGGCCGCGACCGAGGCCGGTCCACTTTATGGCGGCGGTGTCGCCTGTTACGAAGATGTGATCTTCGGTGAGTCCGATGGTTTCGAAGACAGAGAAGATTCCGGTGAGGAACTGACGAAGGGCGTCGTGTCCGACGAGTGGAGGTGTGCCGACGGGGTCGTGGCTTTCGGCGTCGGGCGCGAAGGTGTGGACCCAGCGGTCGACGTCCATGGCGCGCAGGGCTGAGAAGTATTCAGCGACGGCTTGCCTGCAAGTGACGGTTGACATCTGAGGATTGTATGCCGTCCGAGTGTATTTGGCTGGGTGGCTATTTCTGAACGTCAGTTGATTGAATTCGGGGGACGTTCGCGGCGGCCAGAGCAGCGTTGGTTTCGGCGACGCTGTTAGGAAGATTGACGGGGCGGGTGGCGTCTTCGATGACGACGGTTTCGAAGCCGAGGTTGTGGCCGTCGATGGCGGAGTAACGGACGCAGTAGTCGTAGGCGAGGCCGCAGAGGAAGAGGCGGGTTAGGTTGCGCTCGCGAAGGTAGCCGGCGAGGCCGGTGGGGGTGCGGTGGTCGTTTTCGAGGAAGGCGGAGTAGCTGTCGATGTGGCGGCGGAAGCCTTTTCTCAAGATGAGCTCGGCGTGGGGGATGTGGAGGGCCGGGTGGAAGGCTGCGCCCTGCGTGTGCTGGAGGACGTGTTCGGGCCAGAGGGTTTGGAGGCCGTAGTGGACTTGGATGGTTTCGAAGGGCTTGGCGTTCACGTAAGTTGCGGAGTGGGTTGTGGCGAACGAGATGTGCTGGGTGGGGTGCCAGTCCTGGGTGAGGATGACGTGGTCGAATTTTTTGGCCAGAGTGTTGATGAGGGGGACGATGGCGTCGCCGTGGGGGACGGCTAAGGCACCTCCGGGCATGAAGTCGTTTTGGACGTCGATGACGAGGAGGGCGTCGGTGGGTTCGAGTTGCATGGTTGTTTGATGGTAGTGCAACGGTGAGGGGTGCGGTCGTGCTTCGCACGATGCCCACATCTCAAAATCGAGATATGGGGCGCACCCGTCACCCGCCGCGATACCCCACGTTATCGACGATAGGGCCGTCGCGAAGATGGGGCATCCGGTTCTGTGGCTACGGTTTTAGGTTTTTGGTGTCCTCGATGGTGCCGATTTTGACGTCGGATTGTTTGCATGACTTGTCGCGGCAGAAGCCGGTGATCCAGACCTCGCCGTCGCCAATCATGGCCCCCTGGGAGTTAACGAAGAGGTTTTCGTATTTCTGTTTGAAGATTGCGTCCTGAATGTCGTGGGTGATGATGCGGTCGTAGTCTTTGACGAAGGCCTTCTCGTTTTTGATGGTGAAGGGGTGTTTGCCGGGGTTGACCTTGATGGGGTAGTGGACGAGGGCGGCGACGGCGGGGGCGTTGTGTTTGGCCACGGCCTGCTGGAGTTGGGTGAGGAGTTGCTGAACTTTGACGTGATCGCCGACGGATAGATCGATAGACTTGTCCAAAGCAGTAAGGGTGGCGGCGCCGGTCTGAGTGTTGGTGCTGGTTTGAGCGGCGGTGAGGGTTGGCTGCAGGAGGGTGCCGGCTATCAGGATGAGGCTTGTGAGTTGAGTGCGGATGGTCATTCCGGCTCCGTGGATGGCGTCGAGGATTCGTGACGGAGATAGTACACGTGTCTGTGCGAGACGTTAAGCACGATGAATGACTAAGATGCTAAGCTGACGTGTTTTTGTTGGATGGTGCGATGGCGGAGGATTTGAAGTTGGAGAATGTGTTGGGGTCGAAGTTGGATGTGAAGGCGGCGCGGTTTGGCGCGAATCGTGAGGCGTTGAGGGTGTTGATGGCGGCGTTGCGGGTCGAGGAGGATGAGATCCGGTTGGGTGGCGGGGCGAAGGCGGCGGAGGCGCAGCGGGCCAAGGGGCGGCTGACGGTGCGGGAGCGGTTGAAGCTGCTGCTCGATGAGGGCTCGGAGTTTCTGGAGCTGGGGCTGTGGGCGGCGTATGGGATGTACGAGGAGTATGGCGGCGCGCCGGCGGCGGGGGTGGTGACCGGGCTGGGGAGGGTAAGTGGGCGGCTGTGCATGATCGTGGCGAATGACGCGACGGTGAAGGCGGGGGCGTTTTTTCCGATGACGGCGAAGAAGGTGCTGCGAGCGCAGACGATTGCGCTGGAGAATCGGATTCCGACGCTTTATCTGGTGGACTCGGCTGGGGTGTTTCTGCCGCTGCAGGAGGATGTGTTTCCGGATACGGATGATTTTGGCAGGGTGTTTCGGAATAACGCGGTGATGAGCTCGCTGGGAGTGCCGCAGATTACGGCGATTATGGGAATGTGTGTAGCGGGTGGAGCTTATCTGCCGGTGATGACGGATACGGTGCTGATGACCGAGGGCTCGGGGTTGTTCCTGGCGGGGCCTTCGCTGGTGCAGGCGGCGATCGGGCAGAAGACGGGGGCGGAGGAGTTGGGTGGGGCTTCGATGCACTCCGAGATTTCAGGGACGGTAGATTTTAAGGAGCCGAATGATCACTTGTGCCTGGCGCGGTTGCGTTCTTTGGTGGGGAAGATCGGGAAAAGGAGAGTTGTCAGTTCTCCGTTGTCAGTTCTCAGTAAAGACGGAGAGGATGGCTGCGAGGTGTTTTCACGGGTGGCATTTGATGCGGAGAGGGATGCTCCGAAATATGCGTCGGAGGATTTGTATGGGTTGATTGATCCTGATCCGGCTAAGGCGGCGACGAATGTGTATGACATGCGAGAGGTGATCGCTCGGATCGTCGATCGCAGCGAGTTTGATGAGTACAAGGCTGAGTTTGGGCGGACAGTGTTGTGTGGGTATGCGCGGATAGGCGGGCGGGCTGTGGGTATTGTGGCGAACCAGAAGACGCATCAATCGCAGATGGCGCTAGATGGAAGCAAGCGGACGGAGTTTGGCGGGGTGATCTATACGGAGAGTGCGCAGAAGGCGGCGCGGTTCATTATGGATTGCAACCAGAGTTTGATTCCGCTGATTTTTTTGCATGATGTGAATGGGTTCATGGTGGGGAAGGATGCGGAGTGGAGCGGGATTATTCGCGCGGGGGCGAAGATGGTTTCGGCTGTGAGTACGAGTGTGGTGCCGAAGATTACGGTGATTGTGGGTGGGAGTTTTGGGGCGGGGCACTATGCGATGTGCGGGAAGGCTTATGATCCGCGGTTTTTGTTTGCATGGCCTACGGCTCGGTATGCGGTGATGAGTGGGGCTTCGGCGGCGAATACTTTGGTAGAGGTTCGGGTGAAGCAGTTGGAGCGTGGGGGGAAGACGATCTCCGGGGAGGAGCGGAAGGGGATTTACGACGAGATCAAGGCGACTTATGACGCGCAGGCCGATCCGAGATATGGGGCGGCAAGACTTTGGATCGATGCGATTATTGATCCGGTGAAGACGCGGGAGGTGCTGATGGTGGCGCTGGAGGCGGCTAGTTTGAATCCAGAGGTGGCCAGGTTTAATCCGGGGGTTTTGCAGACGTGATATGGACAAAGACGATCTTCTGGCTCTTACTTACTGCATTACTCTTTGGTGGTCTTAGGATTCGTTTGCATGAGCAAAGACTGGCCTGCGACGAGAATATTCCATCGAGCGCTTCTTCATCGACTTCTCAAACTTATACATTTGCGGGTCAGGTGATTCCTTGTCCAACAGCTTCGCCTGCTCGTGTGGCGCTGTGGTTGTCGATTTGGAGGTTAGTCGCTTTCGCTTCTCAGTGCGCTTTCTGGTGGAATCTCTTCATCACACTTTTGAAAAAGCGCGAACAGCTTAACTCTTCGGCTAAAGAGGTCTGAAATGGTGAAGATTATTGAGTGTCCGCGGGATGCTTGGCAGGGGCTGCCGAAGAATATGCCGGCTGAGGTGAAGGCGGACTATCTGCGTGTGTTGATTGCGGCGGGGTTCAAGCATATCGATGCAGTGAGCTTTGTTTCGCGGGCGGCGGTGCCGCAGATGGCGGACTCGGAGCTGGTGATGGAGTATCTGGATCCGCCGGATGATGTGGAGATTATCGGCATTGTGGTGAATGCGAAGGGAGCCGAGCGGGCGGTGAAGACGGGGAGCGTGCAGACGCTGGGGTTTCCGTATTCGATCTCGCCGACGTTTTTGAAGCGGAACCAGAACCAGACGCTGGAGGAGTCGCTGGAGGAGCTGGAGAAGGTGGGGACGCTCGGGTATAAGGCGGGGATGGATGTGGTGGCCTATATCTCGATGGCGTTTGGGAATCCTTATGGCGAGCCGTGGGACATTGAGGAGGTTGTGGCAGCTTGCGATCTGCTGGCGGATAACGGGGTGAAGCAGATCTCGCTGGCGGATACGGTGGGGCTGGCGACGCCGAAGCAGGTGGCCGATGTGGTGAGCGATGTGATGGCGGTGCATGGCGATCCCAGTGGCCGCGGCGCTATCGAAATTGGCGTGCATCTGCATGCTCGGCCGGACAATGCGGCGGCGAAGGTGAGGGCGGCGTATGAGGCGGGGTGCCGGCGGTTCGATGCGGCTATTGGTGGGTTGGGTGGATGTCCGTTTGCCCAGGATGCGTTGGTGGGGAATATGGCTACGGAGACTTTGCTGGCGGAGTTGAAGACGTTGGGCGCAGAGTTGCCTCCGCTGAGGCCGTTGGATGGTTTGATTGCGGCGAGTGCGGAGATCGAGCGGAAGTATGGGGCGCATGTGCAGTAGGACAGTGGGTAGTGAGTAGTGACTAGGAGTGTGATGAGTTATTCGACGATTCTGGTGACGGAAGAGGATGGAGTTCGACGGATTACGCTGAATCGTCCGGAGCGGCGGAATGCGATCACGCCTGAGATGCAAGTGGAGTTGATCGCCGCGATGGAGGAGGCCGCAGCAGGCGATTGTCGCGTCGTGGTGTTCGCAGGGACCGGTGAGGCGTTTTGTGCTGGGTTGGATTTGAGCGCGCTGCAGAAGATGAATGATAAGTCTGCAGCCGAACATACGGCAGATGCAACGCGAGTTGCCCGTCTGTTTCGTACGCTGTATGAGTTGCCGAAGCCGACGATTGCGCTGGTGCAGGGGCCGGCGATTGCGGGTGGTACTGGTTTGGCGACGATGTGTGACTTCACGCTGGCGGCGCCAGGAGCTAAGTTTGGGTATACGGAGGTCAGGATTGGATTTGTGCCGGCGGTGGTTTCGGCATTTCTGGTCTTGCAGATTGGGGAGAAGCAGGCGCGAGATCTACTGCTGACTGCGCGGCTCTTTAGCGCTGAGGAGGGTTTGCGGCTAGGGTTGGTGAATGAGGTGATGGAGGCGGAGCGGCTCGAGGCACGGATGCTGGAGTTGTCCGCGGTGTTGAAGGCGAACAGTCCGGAAGCGCTGTCGGCGACGAAGAGATTGCTGTGCGCGCAGAATAAGGTGTGGCTGGATGGTGCGATTGCTGATGCGCTTGCGGCGAACGCTGAGGCCCGGGGGACGCATGATTTTCGCGAGGGCGTGGCGGCGTTTCTGGAGAAGAGGAAGCCGCAGTGGAAGAGCTACTAGAGAAACTTGGATCTGCATTCGGAAGGGGCCTCAACGTAAACTTAGTTAATGGACAATGAACAGAAGACGTCTGTAGGTGAGGCGCGGGTGCGGGTGCGGTATGCCGAGACGGACCAGATGGGGGTGGTATATCACTCGAACTATCTGATTTGGTTTGAGGTGGGGCGGGTGGAACTCATACGACAGATGGGGCTGGATTATAAGCGGATGGAAGAGAAAGAGGGCTGCGGGATTTCAGTCGTTGATGTGCATGCGCGGTATCGTGTTCCGGCGCGGTATGACGATGAACTGGTGATACAAACGCGGCTTCTGGCGGCGCGCGGGGCGGTGGTGAAGTTTGGGTACAGAATCCTGCGGCTCACGGATAGCGTGCTGTTGTGCGAAGGGGAGACGATGCATGTGTGCGTGGGGCCTGACATGAAGAAGCGGTCGCTGCCGCCAAAATATGCGGAACGATTTGCGGCGCATCTCATCTCATAGAAGTGTTGCATTTAGATTGATTACGAGGTGATGCCGATGAGTGACGCGAAGAAGGTTGCGCTGATAACGGGTGGCAACAAGGGGATTGGGCTGGAGACGGCTCGGCAGCTTGGGAAGCTTGGGATTACGGTGCTGGTTGGCGCGCGCGATCTGGCCAAAGGCGAGGCGGCTGTGGCGGAGTTAAAGAAAGACGGTGTCGATGCTCGGGCGGTGAAGCTCGATGTGGACAACGCGGCGGACTATGAGGCTGTTGCGAAGATGATTGAGAAGGATTATGGAGTGCTCGATATTCTCGTCAACAATGCGGGCATCATGCTGGATGGCCGGAAGGGAAATGAGACGTCGAAGACCTCGCAGGATGTTTTGCGGAAGACGTTCAATACGAATTTCTTTGCGGTGGTTGGGTTGACCCAGGCGTTGCTTCCTCTACTTAAGAAGAGTCTGGGCGGGCGTATTGTGAACCTCTCGAGTATCCTGGGGTCGAATACGCTGCATGCTACGCCGGGGTCTTTTATTTACGATGCCAAGACGTTTGCGTATGACGCTTCGAAGGCGGCGCTCAACTCGTTCACGATCCACCTGGCGCATGAGCTGAAAGATACGAAGATCAAGGTGAATTCAGCGCATCCTGGATGGGTGAAGACTGAGATGGGCGGTGAGGGCGCGCAGCTTGATGTTGAGACGGGCGCGAAGACTTCAGTGGAGCTGGCTACCCTGCAGGATAGCGGGCCGAATGGCGCGTATGTTCACCTGGGTAAGCCGCTGCCCTGGTAAAGAAGGCGGTTCGCTTCGCGAATGCCCACATTTCAAAATCGAGATATGGGGCACCCGGATTTTGTGGCTAGATGGTGAGGAGTCCGCGAGGTTTTACGTTTTTGCAGATGAAGTCGATGGTGGATTCGAGGGGCGTTCCCGGTCCGAAGATGGCGGAGACGCCGTTCTCCTTTAATTTCGGTTGATCTTCGTCCGGAATGGTGCCGCCGAGGATGAGGAGGATGTCTTCGGCTTTCTGTTCGCGGAGGAGTTGGACGATGCGGGGGACGATGACGTTGTGGGCGCCGGAGAGGATGGAAAGGCCGATGCAGTCGACGTCCTCCTGGATTGCGGCCGAGACGATCATCTCCGGGGTTTGGCGGAGACCGGTGTAGATGACTTCCATGCCAGCGTCGCGGAGTGCGCGGGCGATGATTTTCGCGCCGCGGTCGTGGCCGTCGAGACCGGGTTTGGCGACGAGGACGCGGATTGGTGGAGTCTTGGACACGAGGGAGAGTATACGTGGCCAGAAGGCGAGTGAGAAACGGCGCTCGTCTCGCCTAAGGTCTAGAAAATCTCTTCGTCACCGATGGGCATGCCAGGTGGGGCTTCGATGGGTTTGGCGGGGACGAATTTGGCCGGGTCGCGGTTGAAGTCGTTGATGCGATTGATAAGGGCGGCGCGATGGATCTCCTCGGCGGTGTCGGTGAGCGGGGCGCCTGTGGTGAGTTCTTTGAGAACGTCGTTGACGTGGGAGCGGACGATGGCACGGGCCTGGGTAGAGGCTTGCGGATTGACCGCGAGTGAGAGCATAGCTTCGAGTGCGCGGAACTCGACGGCGCGTTCGACTTCGGAGGACATGGTGTGACCGCCTTCGGGGCGCTCGGCTGTGGTCTTCGAGACGGCCTCGAGGACACCCCGAAGCGATGGGGAGTCGGGGACTCGCATATGGTACTGGACCAGACGCGAGGCGCGCGCGGGGTCGAGGAGAACGGTGAGGGTTAGGTCGGCGGCTGATTCGGCGGTGGCGATCGGATCGAAGGTGAGGCCGGTTTCTGAAGGGAAGGATTCGCGGGTGCGCGCCAGGCCGGGTGGGCGAGGTGGAAGAATTTTGAGCAGGGACTCGGGTAGTGTGAGGGTTTCGGGAGAGAGGGTTTTTAGTACGGCGGCGAGTGCTTTTTTCTGTTCGGTGGGGGAGACGATCTCTGGGTCGGGCTGGCCGTCGCCGCGGAGGTTGTAGCGGTAGTCGAGGCCACCAATCTCTTTGATGGCGGCTTCGGTCTGGTAGCGATGGAAGAGATAGAGGGGAACGAGGGTGTCTTCAAGTTGGGCCATTGGAGCGCCGTCAGGAACAGCGTTCTGACCGAAGCGCTTTAGAGCTGCCTCACGGATGGTCATAACACGGGTGAGCTCGTCGGCGGGGTCGGTGCCGTTGTCCCAGAGGTGCGAGTGGGGATGCGCGCCACCGAGGGGCCGGGAGTCTTCATCGGTGATGTAGATGAGGCCGGTCTTTTCAGAGGCGGTGAGGATGGCGCTAAGTGCGGCGGCGTCTTCAGTGGGTTTTTTGTTTGAATCGAACTCGCGGTAGCCGTAGTCGATGGCGACCTTGTCCCAGATGCCGATGTTAGCGGCGTAGCTTTGCGATAGGTTGGGGACACCGTTTTTGTCGAGGGTGACGTAGGGGTGGGGGTAGTCCATGACGGAGACGGACTCCGTTGGTACGTGGGGAAAGCTGCTTGCCGCGAAGTTGTGGGCGAGGCCGAGAGTGTGTCCGGTCTCGTGTGCGGCAAGCTGCCGCGTGCGTTGAAGGACCATGGCGAGCATGGGATCACTGGCGGGCGGGAGAGGTTTGCCGTCGAGGTAGGGGCTCAGAAGGGCTTGGTCGATGAGGTAATCCTGGCGGCTGCGGAGGGAGCCCAGGGTGACGTTGCCTTTGAGGATTTCGCCGGTACGGGGATCGACGACGGCAGCGCCATAGCTCCAGCCGCGCGTGTAGCGGTGGACCCACTGAATCATGTTGTAGCGGATGTCCATGGGGTCAGCGCTGGCAGGAAGGATGTCAGCCTTGAAGGTGCCTTTGGCCCATCCAGCTGCCTGGAACGCCTGATCCCACCAGCGGGCGCCTTCGAGGAGCGCAGAGCGAATGGGTTCGGCAGCGCCGCTGTCTACGTAGTACTGGATTGGTGCGACGGCCTCGCAGTTTGTCTTGCATGAGGGGTCTTTCTTGACGAGGCGATGACGAATGATGAACTGCTGATCGAGATTTTCGCTGACGGGAACGTTGTAGTCGCGGTAGGTGGTGGGGAAGTAGCCGGCGCGGGGGTCGAAGCGGCGAGGAGTGAAGCCAGGGCCGGGGAGTTCGATGAAGGATTGGTGTTCGCGGACAGTGAGGGCGTGCGGGTCGGGAGTGACGTCGCGGACGTACTCGCCGCGTGCAGGGCCGTCGGTGGTGAAGGTGAGGATGGCTTCCACCTCGGTGTTCTTCGGGAAGGCTTTGGTGGCGTCGAGTGCGATCGTGGAGCGGGTGGCGTCGAGTTTATAAGTGCCTTGCTGGGTGCGGGTGAGAGCGCCGGCGACTTCGTGGGCGTCGCGGACGAAGAAGTCGGTGGCATCGACGAGGACGGTGCCGTTAGGGTCTTCGGCTTCGACCTTGAAGCCGTAGAGGACGGACTCGGGGAAGGACTGACGGACGGCGAGGACTTCGTTAGGGTCAGACGAAGTTGAGCGGAAGCGCTGGTTGGGCTCGATCATCAGGACCTTGGGGCCGGTGCGCTGGAAGTGGATGAGTTGGCCGCGAGAGATCTGGCCGCGGTCGAGGCCGAGGTCGTTCGAGCCGGTGCCGTACGGGAGGGAGTGCGTGTAGAGAATGTCGGTGTCGAGGTGTGAGATCTCGAGGTAGAGCTTGCCAGTCTTGGCGTCCCAGTCGAGCGGTAGATAGCCGTCAATGTGCTTCATGCCTGCGGTTTTGGTGGCGATGGTTTGGGCGCAGAGCGTGGAGGAGATGGCGAGCAGGGCCAGGGCAAGTTTTTTGGGCATGCGTCTTTTGTAGCACACGGTGGCGGGAGTGCAGCAAAAGATCAGGATAGAGAGTCAGGGGAGGGTGATGGATGGGTCGTTGAGGTGTTCGCGGAGGAGGCGCTGGGTGAGGGTCTTGAGGTCTTCGCCGGTCTTGGTGAGGGCGAAGGCGTGTGCGGATTCTGACCAGTCGAGTTTGAAGCTGGTGGCCTGGGCGGAGATCCAGACCTGGCGGATTGGAGTGTTAGGTGTGATGACGAACTTGGAGGAACCGTTTTCGAAGATGATGTTCATGACGCCGTTGTTGTCTTCGAACTCGAAAGTGCCGTCGTCGTCCTCGGCCGCGATGAGAGATTGCTTGAGGGATTCGAGGGCGCGGTCGGATTCACGGCGGAAGGTGGCTTCGTCGATCATGAGGTTAGTTTAGCTGGTCGAGAGCGGCGAGGACTTCGGCGGGCTCGGGGCGGACGCGGAAGTCGGCGTGAGCTTCGGCGAAGGTAATGGTGTTGGTGCGGTCGATGACGAAGACGGCGGGGAGGGGGAGTCGCCAACTCGCTTCCGTCGCATTGTGGTAGCTGAGGCCAGCGTTGTTGAACGGGATATTGATAAGGATTGATTGGTAGTAGCGGCGGTGTTCCGGAGGGATGGTGTAGGCGATGCCGAACTTTTCGGCGACGGCGGCACTGGGGTCCGAGAGCAGAGGGTAAGGCAGGCCGTGCTGCTGGAGGGTGAAGTTGTTTTGGCGGGTGGTTTGGGGTGAGATAGAGACGAAGAGGGCGTTGCGCTCGCGGAGTTGCGAGTGGAGGTCGCGCCAGGCTTCGAGTTCGGTGACACAGTAGGGGTCCCAGCGGCCGCGGAAGAAATTGACGACGAGGGGGCCGAGGGCGAGGAGGTCGCCGGAGCTGACGGGCTTGTGCGTGAGGGCATCTTCCAGGGTGAAAGCGGGAGCCTGGACGCCGACCTTAAGAGCCCGGTCCTCGATGCCGGTGTTGAAGAGATCTGCGGTCGCCTTTTCGGAGACGGCGAGACGCTCGGGCTGGACGAGGGCACGGGTGTTTTGCGTGATGCGATCGAGCTGGTCCTGCAACGGTTCTCTTGTGCTCGCGGACATAGGCCCCCTTCCCCCTAAAATGTGTCAAAGTCTAAGAACGAAAGACTTTAGGCTTGGACTTCGGTTGGAAATCAGCCGGGTTAAATGTTGCAGTCCGGCCTGAGCCGGACTGTTTGATGGCTGAGTTAATTATATCGGGCGTGTCAAGAGCCCGCACTGTTGGCAGTTACGGTGAACCTCGTTTTCGAGAAGAGCCGCTTGAACGACCGCGAAACGTCCTCCCCCCGCAGTTTGCCAATCCTACGGGTAGGACGTCGCACGGCAGGGTCGAGCTCACGGTAGCTTGTCGAAAAAGAGATAAATTGCGGCAATCCGCCCGTCCCGGGCGATGATGAAATCCGTCCCGGCGTAAGCTGGCGCCTCGCCAGGGCGGCCCGATACCCATGGGACCCGCCCGCCATTGCCCGATTCCTCCGGCTCGGCGATTGGTTGATATTGAAAGTCAGGGTGAGTAGCCTTGATCGCGCCTGCGATGCGATCGATCTCGTCGCGGCCACGGTAGATACCCTTGCTGGGATCATAGAAAACGACATCTTCGGTGTAAAGTTCGTCCATGGCCGCGCGCCGGCGTTCGGGATCGTTTTCACCGAAAACGTCGCTGAGATTGCGGACCAGTAATGTGGATATGCTGTTGGACATGGCTTGTCTCCTCTCGCCATCGCGTCAAAGCCCGATGCCAAGATTGCAAACACTCCCTATTCGGACACAACGATCTCAAACTGAACCGCTACTTTCGTTGGTTAGTAGCTAAATGCGCCAGCTTGCTTTGCCCGTTGTTACATTGAGCCGGCCATCTTCATGGATGGGTCATGGCACTGCACGTTCGATGCTGTGGGTTTTTTAGCCGCAACGGTGTTGTTATGGGTTAGGTTGCTTGCCGTTGGAGAGCTCTTCATCTCTTTGATGAGGGTGACGAGGCGAGTGAAGGCTTGTTCGCGGGCTTTCTTATTTGCAGCTGCCATCTCGGGAGTCGTGTTTCCGGTGGGCTGGGTGGGGTCTTCGCCGGCGCGCATGAAGCCGTGGCCTGCGCCGTCGTAAGTTACGGGTTCATATTTTTTGCCGGCGGCCTTCATAGCGTCGGTCGTTGCCGGGATGGTGGCGTCGACACGCGCGTCTTTTTCGCCGTAGAAGCCGTAGACGGGTGCGGTGACAGTGGAGACGTCAGATGGGCCAGTGCCGTAGAAAACGAAGGCGGCGGAGAGGTCCTTGCGGTGAGCGGCGAAGGCGAACGATTTGCTGCCTCCCCAGCAGAAGCCTGCGACGGCGATCTTGCCGTTGGCGGCGGGAATTTTCTTGGCGTAATCGGCTGCGGCATCGAGGTCAGCGTTGACGACTGCGGCGTCGAGACCAGAGACGGCTTTGGTGGTGGCATCCATGCTGGGGAAGGAATCGGATGCGCCGTTATTGGGGCCGAAGCCGGTGAGGAGATCGGGGGCTACGACGATGAAGCCCTGGCCCGCGAGCTCGTCGGCCATCTCCTTGGCCCAATCGCTTAGGCCGAAGATTTCGTGAATGAGGATGATGACGGGGGCTTTGGTTTTGACTTCGGGATAGACGACGAAGGCCTGAACGGTGCGGCCGCCGTGCTGGAGGTTGACGTACTCGTGATGGCGGGGCGAGGCGTCGAGGCGTGCCTTGGCCCAATCCTGCGCGTGGAGGGAAGCGGTCGCGAGAGGAAGGAGCAGAACGGCGGCGAGGAGCTTGAGGGCGCGGGGCAGAGTTATCGGCAGACTTGTTGTTACGTTTGTTCTCATGGGGAGGAGTCTAGTACGTGGCGTGCGGGGCGACAAGATGGCGGGTACGATTTTTGCCGGGAGATATGGGTGCGTGAGGACTTCTATACTGCGTGAATGACGACCTTTCGTGTGCGGGTTGCGACGGCGGAGGATGTGGCGGAGATTCGCAAACTGATCGATGCGTCTGTGCGGGGTTTGCAGGCCGGGGACTATTCGGCGGCGCAGATTGAGGGGGCGCTGGCTACTGTGTTCACGGTAGATAGTCAGTTGATTGCGGATGGGACGTATTTTGTGGCGTTCACTGATGCGGGGCAGATGGCCGGGTGTGGCGGGTGGAGTTGCCGGAAGACTCTTTATGGCGGAGATCATCAGCTGGAGAAGGTTGAGTTGGAGAAACTTGAACCGGGGGTGGATGCGGCGAAGATTCGGGCGATCTTTGTTCATCCGAAGTTTGCCCGGATGCGGTTGGGAAGTCAGATATTGGACGCTGCGGAGAACGCTGCTGCGGCCGCAGGTTTTACTCGGTTTGAGATGGGCAGCACTTTGACCGGAGTGGCGCTTTACCGGTCAAAGGGATATCGGGAGTTCGGACGAATCGCGGTACCGGTTGGGAATGGGGAGAGGATAACAGTGGTGCGGATGCTGAAGGAGGCTGATAGTCATCACTGATATTTGTTCATGCAGTGGTGATTTTTAAAGTGATGCCGATGTCGGCGGTGGGTGGGCGGTTGGCAGGTAGGGTAACGTTGAGGGCGGTGGGGTTATGGGTGAATTTCAGATTTTGATCGTGGTCTAGCATCGTGACGCCTGTGATCTTTGGTGGATTCTGCGGGCTGCTGGTGCCGAGGGATGGGATGACGGCTGTGGTTTCGGGCCACCCCTGAAGGAAGGCGTAGATAGTGGAGCCTTTGGTTGTGAAGCGAATATCGGAGGCGGTGAGGTCGGGTTTCTTGCCTTCGTTAGGGTCGAACTCTTGACCGTTTTTCGCTATCACGACTTTGGTTGAGGGGCCCTCGCCATAGATCTTCCAGGGTCGGGTGGCGTAGATGCCTTCGCTGTTGACGGCCATCCATGCGGTGATGCCGGCGAGGACCTCGCGTTCGGCGAAGTCGAGTTCGCCACTGTTGGGGAGAGGGAAGTTGAGAAGCAAGTTGCCGTTTTTGCTAACGATGTCGACGAGCAGGTCGATCACTTTCTTCGGAGTTTTGTAGGCGACGCCACGTTTGTAGTGCCAGTCGCCGATGCAGGTGTCGGTCTGCCACGGAGTTGGCGAGATGCCCTCGAGGACGCCGCGTTCGCGGTCGAGTGCGCAGGTACCGATGGCGCAATTTTCAGCTGTCTTGCTGAAGTAGACGGACTCGACTTTGCCGTCGTGTTTGGCGGCGCTGACGTTGTAGAGCTCAGCGACAGTGGAGTAGCCGTACTCGTCGAACGGGATGCCGCCGTCGGTGTAGAGGAGGTCGGGCTGGTGCTGGTCGATGAGGTCTTTGATGCGGCGGAAGTATTGGAGCTTCCAGCGGTCGGGTGCGACGCGGCCCATGGCTTGCGCGGTTTTGGCGAAGTCGCCGGGCTGGCCGGTGTAGTCGTGATAAAGATCGGCGAAGGCGGGGTCGGAGCCGTCGTAAGGAACGCCAGCGAGCGGGCCGGTGGAGTCGCTGGTGTGTGCGGGGGCCAGCCAGTCGTAGGAGTTGGAGAGGTGTTCGCTGACGCCGAAGCGGAGGCCGCGCTTGCGAGCGGCGGCGGCCCACTCGCCGACAATATCGCGTTTAGGGCCTGAAGCGGTAGCGTTCCAACGAGGCTGGTATTTGGAGTTCCACATGTCGTAGTTATCGTGGTGGACGCCCATGGAGAAGAAATACTTTGCGCCGGCTTTCGTGTAGAGGTCCATGAGGTGTTCGGGATCCCAATTTGCGGCTTTGAATTTTGGGATGAGGTCTTTGTATCCGACTTTGGAAGGATGGCCGTAGGTTTCGACGTGGTAGTTGTACTGACCGGAGCCCTGGATATACATGTTGCGGGCGTACCAGTCGCCGCATTCGACGCTGGACTGTGGGCCCCAGTGTGCCCAGATGCCGAACTTGGCGTCGTTGAACCAGGCAGGGAAGCGATAGGCTTGCAAAGAGGTTGGCGTTCCGGTGAAAGGGCCGGGGGTGACTGTGATCTGGTTCTGCTGCGAGAGGGCCGACCTGAGGGCGGGAGCTGCGGTGGCGATGAGAGCGATGACCTGACGGCGTGTGATGCGCATGGTTGAGGGTGGCTCTCCTGTAAAGATCGTGTACGGGGCCAATGTAGTGATTGGGTGGCCGAGATGCAAGGTGCAGTGTGGCGGCTATTGCTGAGTGTGGGCTTGCGTGTAGTCTTCAGGGAAGACGAGGTGATGGAGGGAATTGATGGTTGAGATGCCGATGATTGCGAAGGGTAAGGAAGAACTCTTCTTGTTGCCGGGGATGTCGAATCGGCATGGGTTGGTGGCGGGCGCGACGGGGACGGGAAAGACCGTGACGCTGCAGGTGATGGCGGAGGCGTTGAGCTCGATTGGCGTGCCGGTGTTCGCTGCGGATGTGAAGGGGGATCTCTCGGGGATATCGCAGGCGGGGAAGAGTTCGCCGAAGTTCGACGCGCGGGTGAAGGCGTTGGGATTGGGCGAGTGGAGCTTTGCGGGATGTCCAGTGGTGTTCTGGGATGTGTTTGGGAAGCAGGGGCATCCGGTACGCGCGACGGTGAGCGAGATGGGCCCGCTGCTGTTGAGCAGGATTCTGAATTTGAACGATACGCAGTCGGGTGTGTTGACGCTGGTGTTCAAGATTGCCGATGACAGCGGGTTGTTGCTGCTGGATATGAAGGACCTGCAGGCGATGCTGCAGCATGTGGGTGAGAGTGCGAAGGAGTATCAGACGCAGTATGGGAATATTTCGGCCGCGAGCATTGGGGCGATTCAGAGGGGACTGGTGGCCTTGCAGCAGCAGGGCGGGGATTTGTTCTTCGGTGAGCCGGCGCTGAATATCGAGGATCTGCTGCAGGTGGATTCGAGTGGGAAAGGCGTTGTGAATATTCTGGCGGCGGATCAGTTGTTGCAGTCGCCGCAGCTTTATGCGACGTTTCTGCTGTGGCTGATGAGTGAGTTGTTTGAGAAGCTGCCGGAGGTTGGTGATCCAGAGAAGCCGAAGCTGGTTTTCTTTTTTGATGAGGCACATCTTCTGTTCAACGATCTGCCTTCGGTTTTGCAGAACCGGATTGAGCAGGTTGTGAGGCTGATTCGTTCGAAGGGGGTAGGGGTTTTCTTTGTGACGCAGAATCCGGTGGATGTCCCGGATACTGTGTTAGGGCAGTTGGGGAATCGGGTACAGCATGCGTTGCGGGCGTTTTCGCCGAAGGATCAGAAGGCGGTGAAGGCGGCGGCGCAGACGTTTCGCGCGAATCCGAAGGTGAATGTGGAGGCGGTGATCACGGAACTCGGTGTGGGAGAGGCGCTGGTTTCATTTCTGGATGAGAAAGGGATTCCGGGGATGGTGGAGCGGGCGATAGTGATGCCTCCGCATAGCCAAATTGGTCCGATTACGGCGGAGCAGAGGGCGGCGATTATCAAGAGCTCGGTGGTGGCAGGTGTGTATGAGACGGTGGTGGATCGGGAGTCGGCTTATGAGAGGTTGAAGGGGAAGGCTGTGGCTTCAGGGAGTGGGAGTGCGGCGCCGGCGGGCGGGGTTGCGGGGGCGCCTGGTGGCGGATGGCTGGAGTCGGCAGGCGCGGCGCTGGGCGGAGTGTTGGGGTCGGGTGGTTCGCGGCGGGGAGATACGCTGGTTCAGGCGATGGCTAAGAGTGCAGCGAGGACAATGGGGAGTACGGTGGGAAGGCAGATTATTCGGGGAGTGCTTGGGTCGTTGATGGGTGGGTCTTCGAAGAGATAACTGTACTCAGATACTGAGGCCGGGATCGCCCCTCCTTCCTGCGGAGGTCGCGCAGGGCGAAGAGGGGCAATAGGGCACTTGCGCTAGATGACTTTGAGCAAAAGCAGGATGAGAACGATGGTGAGGATAAGGGAGACGCCGCCGCCGCCGTAGTAGCCGATTCCTGGTCCCATTCGATAACCGCCGAAGCCAAACACAAGAATCAAGATGATCAGAAGGATAAGCATTTTATGTTTCTCCGTTCGGCGAAGGTTCGCCTATTGGAGTGTGATGCGGGTTTTGGGGAAAGCGTGAAAAAACAGGCAATTTTGGCGGGTTGCCTGAGTTCCTTGCTATTTTTTCGATATCGCGGGAGGTAATCGCATCAAGGTTCAGGAGTCTTTTGGTAATGGCTTGCCGATCTCCCAGTGGTGGCCGAAGGGGTCGAGAACGCGGCCTATGCGCCACGCGTGCTCGGTGCGGATGGGGCAGACGACGGTGGCTCCGGCGGTTACGGCACGATCGAAGGCGGCGTCGGGATCTTCGATGGTGAGGATCATGCGGACGGTGCCGCCACCCAGGGTTTCAGGACTGAAGTTTTTGTACTCGGGGGCTTCGTCGCTGACCCAGAAGCCGTAGCCGTTGATGGTGAGATTCGAGACTACGGCGCCGGTGGGGTCTTCGAGGCGGAAGATCTCTTCGGCTCCGAAGGCGGATTTGTAGAAGTCGACGGCTTTGGCTCCGTTGCGGACGGAGAGGAAGGGGGCGAGGGTGGTGGAGATGGGATCGTTCGCCATGGTCGGTTAGCTCCAGAGCCTTTAACGCAGATTTTAGAACGATAGGACGGTCCAATTTGGTTTCGATTCTAGATGTGGGCCACCCGCTCGGAGTCCAAGTAGGACTACTCTAGGTCTCGGCCACATGCTCAGGGCTTATTTGTCGAGGAATTCCTGTACGAGATCGGCCACGATCATTCCGCCGCGGCTGTTCAGATGAACTCCGTCGGTGTGAAAGCGCCAGCCATTTAGCTGGGCGACCTTGTCGGGGGTTTTGTGCAGCACGATAACTCGGAAGGCGTCACGATAGAACGGAAGGAATCGGAAGGACGTAAGGGCTCGACCGGGCGATGCGAGAATTTGCGCAAGCATCGTTTCATGGATGGCGATATAGCCGGCATTCTCTGCTTGTGCGACCTCCTTGATGATCGCGCTGTACTCTTCTATGCGGCGGTTGAGCTCGCTCTGGAATGGGTTTACAGACGCCGGATCTTCTCCGATGGGCGGCAACGAACAGAGCGCGACGATGCCCGAGGTCTCAGTTTTCAGGCGGCGCACGATTGCCTGGAGGTTCTCGCGGAACCACTCGGGCGAGGGCTCGATTGGGAGATGTTTCGAGATGCGAAAGAAGCGGCGGACCTTCTTTGAGACCAATGCAAGGACATCATTGCCACCGACCCAGACAACTACCTTCTGTGGGCGGAGAGCGAGCAGAGCAGGGAGGCGTTGGAGGGCGTTGTACGCGAGATCTCCGCCGACGCCGAAGTTGTAGAAGTGAAAGCGCTGGTTGCGGGGTCTCCGTTCCAGTTCCCTGATCCAATTGAAGGCTTGCCCTTTGCCGGCTGTGCTGCTGGAGCCGAGGCATGCCACGACTGCCTCCTCTGCTTTAGTGAACGGAGGTGGACGGACGGGGTCTGGTAATAGATCGGATCCAGTCATTGGTTCACGGTCTTGAGTTTATCCATGAAGTTTGAGGAAAGTGGTTCGTGCTTTGCGCGAATGCCCACCTTAGCGAAGATAATGCCGTTGCACCAAGTCTGTGGCTAAGTTTCAGACGGTTAAATTTCAGACGTGGGCCATACGTCCGTGCTAGAGTATCTCAACTTCTTCAGGCATATTATGCGCACTTCCTCCCCTCGACCTGAGGTAAGCAT
>Ga0206911_1063_pt1 | contig 25572 bp, 19 predicted proteins | sample Alteio_BWOrgHeat_74_FD_152956 | JGI IMG/M metagenome (GOLD analysis project Ga0206911, IMG submission 152956) | Enriched cells from forest soil in Barre Woods Harvard Forest LTER site, Petersham, Massachusetts, United States -... | ecosystem: Environmental > Terrestrial > Soil > Temperate forest >...
TTTTTGTAAAATACAAATAATAATCCATCTTGATGAGGCATAAGCATCCATTTCTCTTTGTCATAAATTAAATCACATGCTCCCATCATATCTGTTATACAAATACTATTTTTTGTAGGATCTTTGTTATCTAAAGAGGAATATGCTACAAGATTGTCAGTATTGTGAAAACATTTATAAATCATCTTGTTATATATATAATCATTTATCATATTTGAATATTCTTTTTCAGACGATGGATCATTACTTTTTTCAGGCATTGGATATGTGATGACCGGCTTACCATTTATAGTTGTAGTTAAATTAGGAGTTGTATTTACAGGTAAGGTAGGAAGTACATCATCAGATGTTTCACTAATTTCATCAGGTGCTTCAATAATTTTTTCAGCTTTTTCCGCTTTTTCAGATTTTTTAGATACTTCTGGCGTTTGTTTTTTATTTTTTGGTACGCAGGGAGTCTTACGTTTCATGTGACTCATATAACCTGCTTTACTGGCACATTTTTGACCACAATTATCGCATTTATATTCAACCATCAAATTATATAATATATAACATAAATAGTTTTTATATACCTTTGTGTCGATAAGGATATAAAAAGAAAAAATTATCCAAATAAACCAAAAATAGAATCCATAAGTGTTTTTCCTGTTTTCGTAACAATAGGTTGATATTTACCGTAGTAATGAAAAAAATCAATCATTGTATATTTATAGTGCGTACTACTAGTTTCAATAACAGAACATAATTGTATTTGGGCTTGCTTATAATTTTCTCCAGGTGAAAATCTTTGAATTATTTCTTCGTATAATTTTTCTTTTGTAATAGATTGAGTTGCCCCTTGAGTTTGTAATATGCTTGACATAAGAATTATAAAAAGGTTAACATGACGACGAATGCCATTATAAATTTTTGTGCATAATTCTATAAATTCTTTATAATACATACTGTCAGTTCCTCCCAAAACATCAATCATATCAGCAGATATCCTCATTGTTGGATTAGTCATTGGTTTTGGATCGAAACCAAGGATATAGGTATAATCAATATGAAATAATACACCATCTTTTGTTATCATTATATTATCCAAATGCCTATCACCAATACCCAAAATATAGGTTAAAACTGAATAACATGCACAACTTTTTAAAAATCGTTTTCTAATTTCATCAATAGGTTCTTTACGATTATTTTCCAGAATGTAATTCAGTAAACTAAATTTTAAATTTTCTTTAACAAAGTAAATTGTTTGTGAATTTGGAACTAATTCAATAAATCCGTTATTTAATCCAGTCGGTCTGACCTTATATTTTAAAATAGAAATATCAATTCCCTCATATTTTTTTAAAATAATTTCAATAAGATGTATGATTGACATTATAATTTGATCTTTTCTGATATCTTCAAATTTAAACATAACATTTTTGAACTTTTTATCGATAGTGCTTGTATATGTCAATGGTAAAATAATTGGCATAGACGCACTTGTTTTAACACATATATTCGCTGGATCAAGAAAATAACCATCAGTTGTTGGATCTAATGGTAATACAATTTTTGAAGTAAATGATTTCATTTTTTCGCGAATTATTGCTTCAGGTTGATTATGCAATCCCACCAAATTATTGACAGTTTTTTTACCAGCATTAAGTCTTGCAAACAAATCAAATGGAATTAATATTTCTTTAATTAATTTTTCTAAAAAATAACTGTATATTTTATTATTCGGATCATGTTCTAATTGAATATGTAGTTCCCAATATAATTCGTTACATAAATCCATTTTAAATTTCTCTTCATCCTTGCATTTTTCAATTAAAAACATACCAATTACAGATTTTTCTTCAATATCTTCATATTTCATCGAAAAAATTAAGAATGGAATATAACAGACCAATTCGTTATAAGGAATATTTTTAAAACTTGAAATTGCATACTCTCTGATTTTTGTATATTTAATATCTTCATTCAATAACGATATTGCATCTTCACAAGTCAAAGTAGCATCAGCTGTACAATATCGTGTACACATTAATTCGTGACATGAAAGTTTTTTATGTTTATCTTTAGCATTAATTGTATTTAAAATATCCATAATTTTTTGTAATTTGTATTTTCGCTCATTATAAGAATTAAGATCAATTGATTTTAGTAATTGAATTAAGTATTTGGGATGATGTATAATATAATAATAATTTGTCCATAACAAATCCTTTTCCAACGCAGTAAAAACATGATTTGGAAGAACATATTGTATATTTCTAAATTTATTTAATTTAAAATCAACATAATTTTTCCACATTGTACAAACACCTCTAATTTCTCTCAATGTTACAATATCCATATTCAAAATATTAAAAATATGCATTACCCGATTTACTTCATGATAAGATTTAATTGAATTATAACATTTTTTACAGACACGGACAGGTGCTCCAGTTGTATCGCTGGTATGTGCATTAAAGTAAGGTACCCATTTTAAATAATCTGTATCATTGTTTTTATGTAAAAAAGTAAAATCTTCAGGAATATTAATACTATATGATGAACATTTATAACAAAAAATGCGACCACATGAACGACAATGATGTTTTCGAAGGAAAAGCGAGAATGTAGCAAAACATTCCTGGCATGCAAGTACAAGACTATCATCAATCCATTTATAAATTTTATTTGTTGGGATATCAGTAGATTTTTTTTCTATAATCATTGATGCCGAAAGTATATTATTTTTTTCCATAATGCTGATGAAATACTTGTTCTTATATTAAATTAATATTATTAATATAATATAATTAACTAACCATTAATATTTCAAATTTATTGATTAATTGCAATTCATTATAATTTATTTGCAATTCATTATAATTTAATTTTTTGAAACAGTTAAACCTTTAAAAAAGTTGAAAATAACATTATTTGTTGAGTCCTTTAAAAAAGATATTCTATCAAGGCTCTTTTAAGGGTTATTATACGCATTGTCATATGGTGACTTACAATGTGACAAACGATATTTGGAATATTGGATTTGCCAATAAAAATGGTTTATGGGCATATTATTCCATTACCAATTATTTTGGGGCGTTGTTGTGTTCTATTCTTTGGGCATCAATAGTATTTTCCAAAAACAAAAAAAACGGTGATATATTCATTGCCGGACTTGCCTTTGGATGTTTAACCATGAGTATTCCGTGTGCTACTGAATGTGTTTTATGTTGGTATTGGGGACAAAATCGTTTCCAATATGGAAAAATTGCTTGTCAACTCGAAGCGTATTTCCATGTAAGTGCAATTCTTTTCCAATTTTTCAGTGTTGGATTAATCGCGTGGAGCTATCATTCTAAAATAATTCGTTCAAAAAATAATACAGCAGAGTTTGAAGAAAAATCATTGATGAAGGCATATCTTGTATTGTTTGCAAGTTGGATTACAAGTTATTTGGGTATATTTATTTTGGGACTTTATTCTAATATCTTGTTATTGGATGCTGGTGTTTATTGTTTCTACGAATTTACTTCACCAGTAATGCTCTGGTTTGATGTTATGTTGGCTGGTGTTACATGCTCCATAATTTATTGGTACCGAAAGATTTATATTTTTACCAAAAATTCTGTTACAACTTCTAGTAGCGATACTAAAATAATAAAAAAATTGGCGAATACTGTGACTATGTACATAGCAATACTTGTTGTTGGATGGTTTTCAGCATTAATTGTTAGTATTTATGCTTTGTCCACCGGGTCAAGTTCGCGTATTGGTGATACTTTTGTTGGTGTTTTTGGATCATTGCATTCTGTTTTAGTTGGATTGGCTTATGGTTACAATTCGGACAAGCTAAAGAAGTTTCTTGTGCGTTATTGTTGTTGTCAAAAATGTTTCCCCAATTATCGTTTAACAATCAAACATGATGATATGGATGGTCGACAGACAGTTATTGAAGTAAAATCAAATACACCAATTAAAGATCATCTTTCAATCCCGATTCGTACATCGATTGTTAGTCCACCAAGTGCAGTAAATTTACGATCATCAACTCTTGTAATTGATCCACACTCACAATATTCTGGTCAATCACCCGGATCACCTAATCCAGCATGCGATTCTCCCGTTTTACATCCATTGGGCACTATGACAATACCTGGAACATGTGAAAAGGGATTAAATTCTCCACGTATTTTTAATAAGTGGGTGTCAGGAGCAAATAGTTCATCTGCTTATAAGAAAACATCAGGCCGTGTTCATCCTGGTGCTGGTTGGAATGGAACTTCATGTGATACACCTTCTCCGGTATAATTCATATTTTGTAATTGAATTGTATATTAATTTTTTTGATTAATTGTGCATGTGGCATTTTTGAATGCAGAGATTGTTGGATTTTGGATGAGTCATATTTCATTTTGTTTATTTTGCTTGAAACTTTAAATAGGGGCTACTCTCTTACAATTATTATTTTATATTCAGTGTTATCCAACCAATGACCATAATATTCCTCATCTACTGTTTCACATGTTAGATAGAATATAAAATCTGCATGAGTGAATACAGCTATTTTTTTATATTTGTTTGTTTTATACAATTCATTCAACAATAACATAAATTTTTTTGTTCTATTTAAAATATCTTGCTCAGATTCATAAACAATAATTTCATTTGATAAAAAATCACATTTATTTTGTTTATATTCTCTACATTCATCTAATACAATCATTGATTCATGTTTTGATATAGTTAAATTATATGTATCAATACATCTTTTTAGCGGTGATAGTATAACATGATCAAATTTTATATCTTCTAATTTCTTTTTTAATTGATTACATTGATTAATCCCATTTTGTATTAAATGACAATGATCTGCATATTTATCATCCATGGGGTTAACATTAAAATCTGATTCAGCATGTCTTATTAAATAAACTTCCATATAATTTATAATAATAATTTATCATTATAATTTATCATATTCGGAAATCAATTTTTCATAACCTCGCCCTTCATGTTAACATATTTAATCATAGAATAGTACCAAATAAAATATGGTTACATTCTATAGTAAAATATGTTAATCCACTGGGCGACACAATCCTAATAATTGTCCAACCCATCATATCAACATAAAGTAGCATAGAATAGTACCAAATGAAATTAAGTTACATTCTATGGTTAAATATGTAAATCCACTGGGCGTTACATTAATTATTTTCTAGATCGTTTAGATCTCTTTTTAGTACTTTTTTTAGATTTTCTTTTTGATCCTCTTTTTTTAGCTCCACCAATAGATTTACTTCTACTTGGTTTAATAGCACGATATTTTTTTTGTACCCATTTTACATCATCATCTAATGAATTATAATTCAATGCCTCACCAGCTTCCTTTGTACGTTCGAACTTGCGGAATGTTCTTAAGGCAACTAATCTTCTTAAAACTCTCAATGGATCACCAGAAGATTTTATTGCTTTTAGTAATGCACTTCTTCTTGCTTGCATAGGTAAATGTAATCCATAACCAAATTTTGATAAGAAATGACTTTTATCAATGGGGATACGAACGCTACTTGGTCTTGACTGACCTCTTTTTTTAATACAAACTGAAGAAACTCTGGAAGCTTTAACCCTTGATCCACTTTTTTTAGTATATGAATGCCTTGAATACCCTCTACGAAGAGTCTGACCACGAGAACATTTTTTTGACATAATAATATAAACGCATATTATAATTTAAAAAAAAATTATATTAACTTGAGAAAAATTGAAATATAAATATTAACATTATACTTATATATTATATCTATTTATATATCTAAAAATGGATGATTTTGTTATTGTTTCAAAAACAATCATCCGAGAACCACATTTTTCATCATCATTAGACATGAATTGTGCATATGTTCATACGTCAGATCGATCATTATTAGACTATGTTGTTATTGATAAGAAATATTATAAAGTTAAAAAAATAGATAATTTTGAAAAGGATACAATAGCAATTTATGATACAAATTTTAAAACGAATATCGAAAAAGTTTTTTCATTTAATAGTAATAAAGAGGAAGAAAGGAAGGGTATCAGTAAAGTAAAAATTGATGTTATCAAAAGTAAATACAAAATAATATCAAAAGATAAATTCTTAACAAAAATTAAAGATTATATGGAAAATTTATTGTTGTATGACGGACAAATTATATATTTTAAAAATTATACTGTTAATATTACAACAAGCGGACATAAAGGTTTTATAAACGATGATACTACCATAAAACTTATGAGCGATAAATATAAAATTATTTCAAAAGTAAAGACAATAACATCACCATTCGTATTCATTAAACTTGATCATAAGTATAAAGATAGTATACAAGTTTGGAGAAAACTATTAGATGTATATTTCGCGGAAAATATAAAGACTTTCTATATTGGAAAAAAATATAATATCAAAATAAAAGAACAAAAATTACAAGCAACAATTATAGATATTAGTGATCCTCAAAGTAAAAAATAAAGGATATGGATTTAAAGCAAATTCAGATATATATTTAAAATATATTGATAATTCCACAATAACCATTTATGAATCAATCATTCCAGCAAAAGAATGTGTTTTAAAATTCGTTGATGGTGAAGCTATTGTATATCTTCAAAAGGATATTGTTAGTCAAATTAAATATCAAGTTAAAGATAAATTGTTTAAAGAAAACAGTATCGTTGATTTATATTATGTTAGTATGCAAGGACAATCAAAAGTAAAATTTGAAATCGATGATATATTAGGGGCTAACAAGACATCAAAATCATGTTGTCAAATTAATAACGAAACAAAAATATCATTCATAAATAATATTGAAAAAGGTTTATTTTCTGCATTAAGTTATGAGCGACCAATTTTAAAATCAATTAAATTTTTGATTAAAAAAGATGAAAAATATGAGAAGTCTTTTTTTGGCAACACTGAATATAAATTTAATGAAACAGAATTGATTAAAGAATATAAAAACGATGGTGTTATTTTTCTTGATCCAAATTATAAATATCACAATAATAAATGTATAATTAATTTACTTTCGTATGAAATAGATGATGAATATGAAAAAAATATATTAAAGGAGGCAATGGAAGAAGAGAAATTGAAAAAGGAAGCAGAAGAGATATTAAAAAAAGAAGCCGATAAAAAAAAGGAAGCAGAAGAAACTAAAAAGAGACAAATAGAAGAAAAAAAAAAGAGTAATTCATGGACAAATGTGGTTAAAAATAAACCTCAAGAAAAAATAATAGTAAAAACAGTAGAGGAAAAGAAAATAGAGGAAAAGAAAGTAGAAGAAAAGAAGGAAAAAAAAGATTACTGGCATCATCATGGAATTATCAATGATAAAACCAATATTTTATTTGAATATGAGGCTGATATCAAAATCATAAAAGATGCTTCTGCAGAACAATTTGAAATTTCTGAAAAAGACCTCAAGGAATTAGCAAAAAAATTGGAAGAAAAAGGGTTGGGAGGTGCGGAAGAATATATTCAAACTATTATTCGTGATGTATTTTTATCACGAACAAAATTAGCAAATCCTAAAATGAAGAAATTTCTCAAACCTGCAAGAGGAATAATGTTATATGGACCACCTGGGACAGGAAAAACAACATTGGCAAGATGTTTAGCCCAAATTTTTGGATGTACAGAAGACCGATTTAAAATGATTACAGCTACGGAAATAATGGATAAGTATGTCGGTGAATCAGAAAAAAATATTCGAGAATTATTTGAACCTGCAAGGGAAGCATCAAAAAAGTTAGGAGACAAAAGTCCATTATATATAATTGTTGTTGATGAAATAGATGCAATTTTAAGAACAAGGGGTTTGAGTTTAAGCAGTTGGCGCGATGGTCTTGTAAATCAATTTTTAGGAGAAATGGATGGATTAAATCAATTAAATAATATTCTTGTTATTGGTATGACCAATTGTATTGAATTAGTAGATTCTGCTGCTCTTCGGCCAGGTCGTTTTGGTTGTAAGATAGAAATTGACTTGCCAAAAGAAGGCCAACGAAAAAGTATATTTGATGTATACATTAATAAATTTAAGGAAGACGATGTTTTTACAAAAGATATTGATACAAAAGAATTAGCAAAAATATCAGATAAATTTTCTGGAGCAGATATTGAATCTGTAATTACAACGTGTTTCAACAATATTTTACAAGATCAATTGCGCGGTATTGATTCAAAAATTTCTATGAAAAACCTGGTTGCTGTTATTGATGAAATTATGAAAGGTAAAAAGAAATTAAATAGAAAGACAAAAGGAATAAAAAGCATAACAGATTTAACAGAAGGAGGGCCAATGTTTGTTGATAAATATATTGAATAATTAAGTAGGTTTCTTACAAAGTAATTCAATTAATGATTTAATAGTAGCAACCGCATTATCAATTGATTTTTTTATAGCAGAGGATGTTGATTCAAATTCTTCTTTAATAATTGTTTTTGTTTCAGGTATTACAACATTACGAACAACATCAACGGCTAATGGTCGTATACTTTGGTAATTATGATCTTTAATTTCTTGACCAATTATTAATAATGGATTTATATAATATATTACATAAATTTGTATGAACAGAATAATGAATATTACAACTGTAATGATAATTAATAGAAATGTATCTATCTCCATATTTGTATATAATATATTTATGATAAAATATATTATATATTTATTAAATTATTTAATTGATTGATTATTTAATTACTTACAGCCACGCTTACATTTACATGCACACGGTGATTTTTTGCATTTGTTACAACATGGATTAACAATTGGACAACAGAAATCACGACAATCACAGTTTGGACTACAGCTACAATTTGCGTCACAGTTATTTGTACAATTTACACAGAATGGACCACAATTACCATCACAACAACATGTTACTGGCGGGACAGTTGGTTCATCACCTTCACCATCATCATTACATGGTGGATCATCAGTGAACGCTCGACAACCTATTCTTCCACATCCACAAGAAGCATCGGCCCCACACCCAGATGGACATTTATTTTCGCAAATACATTCTCCTTTACAACCACATTTCTTCTTTTCCTTTTTACAGTCATTGCAGTCACAATCATCTGAATCGCTGTCGGATGATTCATCACATTTCTTCTTTTTCTTACAATCGCATGGATTCTTTTTATGACAGTCATTGCACGAACATTTATTGCATTTACAGTCATCATCACAATCACTATCACTTTCTGATGATTCTTCGCATTTTTTTTTCTTTTTCTTACAATCACATGGGTTCTTTTTATGACAGTCATTGCACGAGCATTTATTACATTTACAGTCATCATCGCAATCACTATCACTACTTGATGATTCATCACAACCACATGGATTTTTTTTATGACAATCACTACAACAACATTTATCACATTTACATTTATCATCACAACCTTTTACTTCATCTTCACTACTACTACTGGAACAATCACAATCGCAATCACCACAACCACAATTATCATTGCAATCACCACAACATTTCTTTTTTTGTGGTTTTGGTTTTCTTTGTTTTGAAATTCCACGTTTTGAATTTCTACGTCTAGAAGTTCTACGTTTAGAACCAGTAGCTACAGTACCAGCAACAGCAGTTTCCGGTACAACGCGACTATATGTACCATTAAAATTAATTAAAATACGGCACGCACAGTTGTCATTACAATTTGGACCATTATTACAATTTAATGATTTATAGCATATAAAATATGGTTTTTTACATTCGCAATTATCTCCACATTCATATGGACATTTTGGTTTTTTACAACAAAGACATGCATTATTGCATTGTGGAACATTGACTGGTTTATTGATTGGTTTATTACGTTTTCTATTTCTACGATTACGTTTAACATTTTGGGCAACCATTTAGAATATATATTAATGTTATATTATAATTTTTTTTTAGATATAATAAAATAATGTATATCGATAATTCTTATATTTGAATTAATTTTAATTTTTAGATATAAAAATTAAAATGGATAATAGATATTAAGAGTGATATGATATACACAAAAAAAAAGAAAATACAAGGAGGTGTGTATGGAAAAATATATCAGGATACAGATCCTAATTCAATAATTAAAGTGGTTGATAAATGTAATATAGATAAAACACATTATTGGAGACAGAATATACATGAAATTATATTTTTATCACAATATAATCACGAAAATATTATTAAATTAAAAGATGTTAAAATACACAATAATAAAATACATTTAAAATTAGAAAAATGTGAAATGTCATTATATGAATATATTGAAAAAACGGTATTAGAAGATAGAATTAAGCAATTACCAAATATTTTATATCAAATATTATCCGCATTATATTACATTCATAAAAATAAATTAATTCATGGAGATTTAAAACCATCAAATATAATGATTAATTGTAAAGAAAATCAAATGATTCAGGTTAAATTAATTGACTTCGGAGGCATAACATCGTTTAGGTTAAATAATATGTCTAATAGTGTATGTACTTATGCATATAGTCCGCCAGAGGGATGGCACGAATTTAATAAAAATGGAATTTCTGAGACGTTTGACATATGGTCGTTGGGTATTATTATTGTTTACTACTTATCCGAAACATATTTGATTGATTTTCCCGATGATGATTCGTTGTATATTAATAAATTTAAAGAAATTTCTAAAACAAATAAATCATATCCTATTGATATGGTCATATTGAATCATATAGATAAACCATTACAAAAAATAATTAAAAAAATGTTAATACTTGATCCACTAAAAAGAATAACTAGTAAAAAAATATTATTATCAAAATATTTTTCTGACAAGTATGGTTTATTAAATAAAAATAAAATTAATTATACTAAAGTTGAACAAACAAATATAAAACTTATTAATTTAAAATATAGGGGACAGCTTATAGATTATATGTACGATGTATGCAAGAACAATGATTATTTAAATTGTTTTTGTTTGTCAGTTATATTATCTGATAAATATCAAATTATAAAAACAAAAATGATAAATAAAAATTATAAAATATATGGTATTTCTTTTATTCTTATTACATCATTAATGATATCAAAAAAATCATTATATATAAGCGATGCAAATGAAATATTAAATAACCAACTCGAACACAATGAAGAAAGAAAAGTTAATTTGTTAATAAATAAAAAAAAAATAATAAGAACAATCGATAGTATTTTAAAAAAATTACAATTTAATATGTATTATGAGACGTTTGATTGGATATTATACAACAATGGTTTCACAATTGATTATGATTTAATTAAAAAAACACTGTTAGATCATCCAAATGCAATATATATTGATAACAGTGTTCTTATGGAATATTACAAAAAAAAATGAAATTACAATATCTTGAAGAGTAGAATATATTGATTTGCTATATTATACACTCAGATCCAATTAATATGTCAACTAAAGATAATCAATCTAAAACTAAAGGTGGACGTGGCGCCAAAAAGACTGCTGATAAGGCCAGTGCCGACAAGACTGAAAAGGCCCCTGTTGAAAAAGTAGAAAAGAAGGATGACGAACCTAAGGATCAAGGTGCAGTTGAAAAGGCACCAGAGAAAGATGAAAAGACTGTTGTTGATGAAACTACTGAAGCAACTGAACGTCCCCCTCCTCGCGTTGCGGAATGTGTTGCATGTAAAGCCCCATCAGCTATTATTAAGGGACGACCAGCACAATTATGTCCAGGATGTTTTGATAAGTTCGCTAAGGATGCTACATGTGTTAAATTTAAGATGGGAGTTCGCTGTTCCAACAAGAAAGCAGAAGAGGAAAGTCTTTGTGCATTCTGTTTACAAGCTCGCACTGAAAAGATGAAGGGTCGTCGTGGATTCAGTGGAGGTCGTGGTGGAGGTCGCGGTGGAAACGGTCGCAGTGGTGGAGGTGGTGGTACTGGTTATCGTGGACCACGCGAAGGGGGCCGTGGTGGAGGTGGTGGTGCCAATGGTTTCCGTCGTGGTGGAGGTGGCGGACGATTTGGAACTCGTGGTATGGCCAGCGCAAACTTTCATGGAGAATCTCTCTAAGAAATTTCTTTATTAATCAAGTGAAAAATTCAATTTCCGGTTAATATACTTTTTTTCTGAAAAAAAGTATATTAACCGGAGAAAAAATTTGAAATATATAATATTTACAACTTAGTTTAATACCTAATAATACAATAAGATGGTCGAATCAAAAAAGGCATTTCGAACTATTTGTAATAATGGTGTTGCTGATGGTGTATATAGGAATGCATGTATTTGGATTGCAATAAAAGACTACATTAAATATATATTACAAGATGAAACTATAACAATATATAATTTAAGAAATGACGCAAAATTTCCCGGGTCAAATATTGATGATTTTGATTTTAATAATAGTTCTCACCGAAATGGTTTAGACATTATGCTAAAACAAAAAGGTTTAGTCATTCATTTCTTTTACGCAAATGAAATTGATAAAAGTAAAAAAAATGATGAACCACAACTTATCAAAGACAAGTTTGGCTCAGCCTTGAGGGGTAATATCATTTGGGGTTGGTTAGGTTCCGCCCAACAAAAAGTAGGTGATTTGAAAAGTAAAAGTATTATTCCAATCGTGGCATTTGGCAATCATTTTGAATTGATTGTAAGTGAAACAAATACTACACCAAATTTTGACATTTGTTTTGAAAAATTAAAAAGTGATGGTCGTCGAATTGATTCATATCAACCAAAATATAGTATTAAAAATACATATTTACCAATTGTTGAAATCAGAAGGGAATTTTTTGGACAAATCCCAGTTTTGAAAGATGAAATTAATAAAAGTATAGAAACATTATTTAATAAAATTGAAGAAAAAAAATATTTAATTGAAATGACCGAAATGAAAACTAAAGAATTATTAAATAGTTTAGAAATTTTACAAAAAAGTATGTTGGGAAAAATGAGTATGCATACTAGTTGTATTGAAATGGAAAATTTATTAGAAAAAGATTATTTGCATCTTGTAAATCAAGAATCATCATTAAAATTAATTGCTCTAGAGGATACACGAGCACTTTATCAATTAAGTCAAATAAATTATCAAATAAATATTAATATAAATCAAAAAAGTAATATCGGTATCAAACGCCATGAAATAGAAAAAAATATTATTCTTGATAATAAAAAAATAGAAGAAATTAAACAACAAATTAAATATATAAATGACAATATTGCAACTAAAATATTGGAAATTAATAAGGCAAGATTGGATGTATTTGCTTTAATGAAAAAGGTTTAAAAATTGAACTTATTGACAACGTCTAATTTTATTTTACAGTAAAATAAAATTGAACTTTTAATTTATTAACAGGCTTATATTAAATATGATTGATTATTTCATATTTCCTGATGGAAGCACAAAATAACATTATAAAGATTAAATTATTGGTGTTTTTATATTATTGGATAAGAAATAGATCATTTAATAAAGTAATGATGGCATTAGATAAAAAATATGGAAAGGGTTCAAACTATTTAATATCATTGTTTTGTAAAAAATTATATATTGTACAAACCACCCAATTAGTCAAATCAGTTCTTAATACTCAATCGCAAGCAAAATTAACTTGCATTAACAAAATATTTTTTAAATCGCATGGTCATAAATACGGAATTGGTAATCTTGGTTATAATGAAAAAGAAATGAATTTATGGAAAAATATTCATGATGGATTAAAAACATCTATTAATATTGGAAAATTAACTACTATCATGAAAAGACATGCAAATATTCTTACTCATAAATATAATTTTACGTATTACATCAATGATGTGGTCGACGAATTTATTTTAAATGTTTGGAGTCAATATTGTTTTGGTGATAATGTTGATATTGTATATTATGGCGTAATGCGAACTAAACTTTTGTCAATAATAAAAAAAACATTTCATAATAATCCAACAAATCTAATTCCAATTATAAGTCCTATTATATGTTCAATAAAAAGATTATATTATAAAAATGAAATTAGGGAAGTTGATAAAATGATTCAAAAATTAATTGATGATAATGAAGGTGGCTTTATACACACATTTAAAGATTATTTAAAATCAAAACCTGAAATTTTAAATGTAAGTGAAATAACATTAGATAATGCATTTCTTTCAGTTTTGGTATATGATTTTATTCATATGATGATTTTAGAATCAATGGTAAAGATTGCCAAAGAATCAGATGCAAATTTTGAATATATATTATCAAATAAATTAAATTATTTAAAAAATGCATTCTTATTTCCATTCAGGTTCAGAAAAATAGGACAAAATTATGATATTTTCCGTAAAAATGATTATGTGATTATTAATTTAGTTGAATCAAACATGTTATTTTCATATGGTCCAAGGACATGTGTTGGTATTGGATTTTCAAATAAATTTTATGAAGTATTTTATGATATTCTAAAAAATTATAAAATTAAGGATGAACATAAAAATAAAACAATTACATATTCAACAAATGCAAATATTCCAACAATTACATCAAAACATAAAATTAGTTTAACAATGGATCCAAATATATTAGGAAAATTAATACCTTCTTTTGATTTCAAAGGGTTAAGTAAATTTTATCGTGTAGAAGGAATTACAGAAAATACAGAATTATACAAATATACAATTTGTAAAATGAATGAATTGATTGCTCAAATTAATGCTACTAACAAAAATAAAATAAATGGTATTTTGACAGCCGAATCCAGAGGATATTTATTTGCATGTCCTGTGGCATGTATGGCAAATATACCCCTTTATACAATGCGTAAAGGGGGTAAAATAGCAGGTCCAACAATCACTGAAATTTATCAGAAAGGATATGATAATAAAGAAATATTAGAGTTATCTGTTGAAGCTGACGTCAAAGAAAAGAATATAGTAATTATTGATGATGGGATAGCAAGTGGTGCTACAACAATTGCAATGTATAATTTAGCGAATAAAGCTGGAGTAAATATTGTTGCTGTAATAGTAGCAGTTAAGCATAACTATACAGACAATAAATATGATAGAACACCTGTATATAATATTTTTAATTTATAATTTTTCGCCAAAAGTAGTATATTTAATTAAACGTGTTGATGGTAAAAGGCATATAGACACAGCTAAAAAATATCTTAAAATAGAAATTGGTAATGATATCCATGTCCATACCAACCAAAATGTAATAGCACAAACATAAGTTAATTTCATAACAAAATTATTTGTATTAGAAATGTTATAAAGTTTAATAATTATTTGAATTACTTGAATACATAATATCACATGAATTGCATGATTAACATCACTAATAATATTGAAAGTAATAAAACCATTAATGAAACTCCAAATAATTGCTTGTAAAATCATTGGATAAAATTTATATTTAATTTCCAACTGGACCTTAGGATTTTCGAAGTAACAAAATACAAACATTAATACAAATAGAGTAGTATTATATACATACATCAAATATGGACTGCTTGGATCACGAATGTTTTCAAACTTACTAACAATGAGCATGGCAAAAAATTTAAAAGCAGTCATCATAGAACCCATCAACAACCATTGTAATATGCGACAAAGAATAAAGTTTTGAACAATACAATCATCAATTAAATTTGGAATTTTATTCCAGTTATCAATGACAATTTCTGATCGATGTTGCACACGTGTATTTGTAGTATGTTTAACTGCAATACCAATATTTGCTTGTTCAAGAGCTGAAACATCATTCAATCCATCACCAACCATAACAACTTCAGAACCAAGCCATTTTTGTAAGAATGCAACAAATAATTGTTTTCCATTTGGAGGTGCTCGATATATAATACCTTTATGACATATTTTGATAATATTCATTAACTTAAATGCTTTTTCTGGAATTATTAGCATTTCTAAAAGGCGACCGTTAAGGACACAACAAAGATTAATCTTGTTAATTGAATTTTGATATTTTATTTCTTTATCAATATCATCAATACTATCAATAATGATGGTCTTATCTTCATTTAAATTTAATATACCAACAGTTTGACCAATTTGTATAGCAGTTGTTTTTTTATCACCAGTTAATTCCCAAACAGGATAACCTTTTATAAGTAATTTATTAATTGATTTATCAATATTTGTTACAACATAATCATTGAACACATAAATAGATGTATATTCAAAACCATGTAATACTTTCAAAGGATTAATTTTTAATTGTTTGACATCATCCTCATTAATAAATTTCCATGCATGAGCAATAATTCGCCTATAGGCATTAGATGAATTTGGTGATGAATCAATTGTTTGCAGAATCATGGTGATTTTTCCTGAGGAATATTTGTCGATAGCATCTGGAGTTCCTTGAATATGAAGGATTATCCTATCTTCCTTTTTAATAACACCAAATTTAATTTCTAAACTATACGTGAAAGGTGCATAATATAACCTATCAAAAATACCAAATTGATCAATTATTATTTTACCAGAATTATCTGGTTTAAAATCATTTGAAATTTTTTTAATATTAAATTTCGAAAGAAAGTAAGATAATAATTTTTCTTCAGTTTCATCATTTTTTAAAAGTACACCGGTCTTACTATGTGTTTGTGTTTCAGTACATGCCATAATATTTAATAAAATATCTTCCTTTAGAGAGCTTTTGTATGGTTCTTCTAATACATTAACAAACTTGTCCTCTTTTTGTTCTTCAAATAAGTTAGGATCATTTACATATATTGCATTAATATCAAAAAGATTAGTTGTTAATGTTCCAGTTTTATCAGTTACGATAAAAGGGAATTTTTCAAAATCGATCTGAAAAGATGATAATCCGTTTTTATTAATTGATACTTTATTATTTTTACTAATACGGTATGATAAGATAACACAAACAATATTGAAAAACATTTGTAAAGTTAATGGAATCATTGTATTGAACAATAAAATCATTTTACGAATAATCCTCCATAATTTTCGATATGAATAACCTTCATGAATACTATTAGCATATATTATAATACCAGTAAGGGAAGCTAACAACAGAACAAAATAAAAGTTCAACATAAAAACATGTACTAATTTTTTTTGTATATTTGTTTTATTTTTTTGTCCGGTACGAGTTGATTTATAAACATGACAGTCATTTCCTGTTTCAATAATAATACCGAAAGCATCTTTATCAATAATTTTTGTTCCGTGAAATAAAATATTTTTTGAAGTGTATTCATATATTTTTTCTTCTTTTCCATCTTGAACAATAATATTACCGTCATTATTGCGGTGGTTACTTGTAATTGATATTTTTTTATCAATTTTAGTAGAAGGTTGATTTGGTGAAAATATACCAATGTCCAAACCAGATTTTGATATAATACATGCTTCACCAGTTAATTCTAATTCTTGAACAGCTACCGTACTATCTAATAAGAGGACATCAGCAGGAATTTCATTAATTTCAGATAATTTAACAAAATCACCTCTTTTTAAATTTTTATTGCGAGTTTTTTTATCAATGAATCTATCATATTTATAAATTGTTTTAATTACTTTTTTATAATTGGTTTCATCTTGTTCTTTTAATAGAGAACTAATTTGTATAAGATGAAAAATAATTGAAATCATAGCAAATCCCATTAATGGTTTTAATGAACGAAAATCCTTAAAATCATAAATTTGTAGAAAAGAAACTACAAACAAAAAAAAGATGTTGGCTGGATCTTTAAAATATAATATAAAACCATATACAAAATGAATTAAATATGCTTTCAATCCATCATATTTGAATTTTGTGAGATACACTGCATTATTATTTGTGATATGTGCATTTTTAACTTTAAAATTTAATAAATCAGTTTTGATTTGATGAGGAGATTGATTTGGTAAAATGGGTGACATACCAAAAATAAATTCGAAATATAATTTTTTACAAATAAAATATAATATTGTTGAAAGGGTAAAAAGAAATAATAATTCTTTATGATATGTTATAATACTTGAATAAACCATATCATAATATGAAAAATTATCACTTGTAGTTGTCATTGTAAGGATAATAATATTTGAATATATAAGATGAAACAAATAGCAATAAATTCAATTTTTTATATAAATAATATCATCCATAAATAATTTTTTTAATAACCGACAAGGGCATCATCAACTAAACGGGAATTATATACGGGAGGTAAGGGTGCCACATCAAAATCAATTATATCGATTTGACCAGCCATCCATCTTTCACCTGTGCCAGTTGTATATTTATACAATCCGGGAACTGTAAATTGATAATTGAATCCTTGTCCTGGTGCTATATTTCCGGAATCTACGAGAACATCACCATTTTGTTCACGAATAATTATATTTTGTGGAACTGATGTCATATTTTTCCAATATACAGTTGTACCTCCATTGGCATAATCAAAATAGTATTGTAAATTTTGTGGATTATACAAATCATCTCTTATTTCTACACACATTTGATCAAATGAACAGAGTCCGAATTGACCGGGACCACGTCGTAATGTTCCGGCGAAACCATCATTTCGACGATTAAATAGACGATAGAGGAACCAAATAACTATTAACACAGCAAGTACAATTAATAATTGGAAAGCCCATTTAGGGGAATTACATTCTGAATAACCAACATAAAATAATAGTACTGCTATTAAGATATGTAACAAATCTGAATATTCTGGTTTAATTTGAGCCATTTTATTTTATATAATATTATAATATAATATTTTATATATTAATTATAATATAATGCCAAGATCAGCAATAAATGGAAGAAGCGAAAATGGTAGACGACGTATAATGAATGTACAAGACAATATCATTCCATTACCTATGGAATGTTGTTTGTGTGGTAACAAAAATTGTTGTGGGTGTGATGATAATGGCAACAATGATAATGTGGGTCCATGTGACACATGTAAAAAAGAAAAACATAATAATTGCAATGATCCTGATTGCCCTAAAAAAAATAATTGCGATGATTGCGATGGGAGAAGAACAATAGTTGATCCATTATGTCGTGTGGGACCACAAGGTCCAATGGGTTTACGTGGTCCAACAGGTTTTACTGGTCCTAGAGGTCCCACGGGATCTACTGGTCCAACTGGTAATACTGGAGCTACCGGTCCTACAGGATCGACTGGTCCAACAGGTCCTACGGGTGCTACTGGTACAACTGGACCAAGTGGATCAACTGGTGCTACCGGATCAACTGGTGCAAGGGGACGTCGCGGATGTCAAGGTGAAGAGGGACCAAGAGGTCGTAGAGGTTTAACTGGTGCCACTGGTACTACTGGTGCAAAAGGTGACAGTGTAACAGGTGCTACAGGACAAGTTGGTCCAATTGGTCCAGCAGGTATTGCTGGTCCAACAGGGCCAAAAGGAAAACGCGGATGTGAGGGACAACGAGGATGTGATGGACCGACAGGACCAATTGGTCCGGCAGGAAGCATAATAACAGATTTAACAACTACAGAAAATGCAGGTGAGCTTGAAACATATTTAAATGTAGTTATTAATGGAAAACCATACAAAATTCAATTGTATAATCCATAAAAAAATGAATATATAGTATATATTTTATATCAATAAGGTATTACAGAATCAATTATTAAATTATTATTACAAAAATAATAATTTAATAACAAAATAAAAAAGTTTTGTATATATATATTATAATAATAATGCTGAGATGTCGTTGTGGAGAAGAGACATGTCCAAAATGTTGCGAAAAGGGTCCAAGAGGTCATAATGGTAATATGGGACCAATAGGTCCAACTGGTCGTGTCGGTCCAACTGGACCAACTGGTTCAGGTATAAGAGGTCCAACTGGAGTTACTGGTCCAACGGGAAATACTGGACCAACAGGATATACAGGTCCCACAGGTCCAACTGGAAATACTGGACCAACAGGACCAACAGGACCAACAGGATATACTGGTCCAACAGGATTTACGGGTCCAACCGGTTATACTGGTCCAACAGGTAATACTGGTCCAACAGGTCCTACAGGTTGTCGAGGTCGTATGGGATGTACGGGACCAACTGGCAATACTGGTCCAACAGGAAATACTGGTCCAACAGGAAATATAGGTCCGACAGGCAATACAGGACCGACCGGTTATACAGGTCCAACAGGCCCAACAGGTTCAACAGGTTGCAGAGGAAGGATGGGATGTACAGGTCCAACAGGCAATACAGGTCCAACAGGTACTACCGGTCCAACAGGATTTACGGGACCTACAGGTTATACAGGTCAAACGGGTCCAATAGGTCCAACAGGATACACGGGTCCAACTGGTTATACAGGACAAACAGGTCCAACTGGTTATACCGGTCCAACAGGCCCAACTGGTTCGACAGGTTGCCGAGGAAGAATGGGTTGTACTGGACCAACAGGAGTTACAGGTCCGACGGGAGTTACAGGTCCAGAAGGTCCAATTGGTGAAATGGGTGATATAGGTCCAACCGGTTATACAGGTCCAACAGGTCCAACAGGAAATACAGGTTCAACAGGTCCAAGTGTAACAGGTCCAACAGGTTCAACAGGTTCAACAGGTCCAACAGGTTCAACGGGTTGCCGTGGTCGTATGGGTTGTACTGGACCAACAGGAAATACAGGACCAACAGGATCTACAGGCCAAACAGGTCCAATTGGTGAAATGGGTGATATTGGCCCAACTGGACAGACTGGTCCAACAGGTCCAACAGGTTCAACAGGATGTCGAGGAAGAATGGGTTGTACCGGACAAACAGGAAATACAGGACCGACAGGACCAACAGGATATACAGGACAAATGGGTCCAATTGGTGAAATGGGTGATATTGGTCCAACTGGACAAATGGGTCAAACTGGTCCAACAGGTCCAACAGGTTATACGGGACCGACTGGTATAATGGGTCCAACAGGATATACTGGTCCCACAGGTTCAACAGGTTGTCGTGGTCGTATGGGTTGCACAGGACCAACAGGAAATACAGGTCCAACAGGACAAACAGGTCCAATTGGTCCAATCGGTGAAATGGGTGATATCGGTCCAACAGGTATGACAGGTCCAATGGGTTATACAGGCTCCACAGGAAATACAGGACCAACAGGTTATACAGGACCAACAGGATTTACAGGTCCAACTGGTTATACCGGTCCAACAGGTCCAACAGGTTATACAGGACCGACCGGTGTAATAGGTCCAACAGGATATACTGGTCCGACTGGTTCAACAGGTTGTCGTGGTCGTATGGGTTGTACAGGACCAACAGGAAATACAGGACCAACAGGAAATACAGGACCAACAGGTCCAACTGGTGCAACGGGTAATACTGGTCCAATAGGTCCAACTGGTCTAACAGGAAATACAGGTCCAACAGGTCCAAGCGTGACAGGTCCAACAGGTCCAACAGGTAATACAGGTCCAACAGGCAATACAGGTCCAACAGGTTGCAGAGGTCGTATGGGTTGTACAGGACCAACAGGAAATACAGGAGCTACGGGTCCAATAGGTCCGATGGGCCCACAGGGTTTAGATGGTGATCAAGGTGATCCAGGACCACAAGGTCTAATTGGTCCAACAGGTCCAACAGGTTATACAGGTCCAACAGGACCAACAGGTCAAACAGGTCCGTCAGGATCGACGGGTTCCATAGGTCCAACAGGTTATACCGGACAAAAAGGTGATACAGGTGGAGAAGGACAAAATGCAGCCATTGATTCTATTTTTGTTTGGAGTGAAGCTTTACAACCCATTGTTGCTACTGCAACATATCAATCAGTTAATTTTGAAATGGGACCGGTAGGACCAGCAGGAGGTAGTTTCACAACATCAGCAACTGGCATTACAATAGGAAATACTGGATGGTATTTAGTGACATACAAGGTAGATGTTAAATCTGGTGGTGTCACAAATCCCAACACAACAGTTGGAACGGTGTTAACATTAACCACTGGGGGATCACGTACTCAGGTTAGTGGATCAGGAACATTAGTACAAGCACCAGACACAAATCATATATATACAATTTCAAATACTGTATTGTCTTTAATTAATAATGCACAAACATTAGGTTTATTTATAAGCGCAAATACAACTGCTGCAAATATTGGTGATCCATCTGGTGCAATGGGTGATCTTGGTACAATACCATTGTCAGGAGGAGCAACCGGCGTCGAAGCAACAGCATCTTTGGTTATTACACGTCTCACACAATCATAAATTGATAATTTAATAATATTTAAAAGAATATAGGATAGAAAAATTAAATAATAAAAATATTTTTCAAAATATTTTTATTATTCTGTTATAATATATAATATGTCAAGCCTATGCTGTAGAGGTCCGAGAGGAAGAATGGGTTTTACGGGACCAAGAGGTCCAACAGGTCTAACAGGTCCAACAGGTCCAACAGGTCCAACAGGTCAAACAGGTCAAACAGGTCCAACAGGTCCAACAGGTCGAACTGGTCCAACAGGTTCAACAGGATCAACAGGTTTAGTAGGTCCAACAGGTTTTACAGGTCCAGCAGGCTCACCAGGTATACCAGGTGGTCCAACAGGTCAAACTGGTAATACTGGCTCAACAGGATCCACTGGTTCAACAGGTTCAACAGGTCCAAGCGTAACAGGTGCTACAGGAAATACTGGTTCGACTGGTTTCACTGGTCCTACCGGTACTACTGGTGCTACTGGTCCAACGGGTTCAGCAAGTAATGTAACTGGTCCAACTGGTAATACTGGTCCAGTAAGCAATGTAACTGGTCCAACGGGTAATACAGGTCCAGCGAGTAATGTCACTGGTCCAACTGGTAATACTGGTCCAGCAAGTAATGTAACTGGTCCAACTGGTAATACTGGTCCAGCAAGTAATGTAACTGGTCCAACCGGTAATACTGGTCCAGCGAGTAATGTAACTGGCCCAACTGGTAATACAGGTCCAGCAAGTAATGTAACCGGTCCGACAGGTAACACAGGCCCAGCAAGTAATGTAACTGGTCCGACAGGTAACACAGGCCCAGCAAGTAATGTAACTGGTCCAACCGGTAATACTGGCCCAGCAAGTAATGTAACTGGCCCAACTGGTTCTACAGGTAATACAGGTCCAGCAAGTAATGTAACTGGTCCAACTGGTAATACTGGTCCAGCGAGTAATGTCACTGGTCCAACTGGTAATACAGGTCCAACAGGTCCAGCAAGTACCGTTACTGGTGCAGGTGCGATTATACCATATGCATCTGGTTCGCCAATTATATTAACTATTGCCTTAGGTGATCTAATATCATCAGCAAGCGTTATTGCATTTGGAAATAATGCGAATATAGCAGGTGCTTTAGGAGGAACGATTGATTTAAGTGGGGCCGTTGGTGTAGCATTAAATATGGCTTTTTCAGTTCCCCGAGCAGGAACTATTACAAGTTTAGCATCCTTCTTTAGTTTTACTACAAGTGTAACAATAGCTGTAGGTAACTCGGTTACGATTCGAGCACAATTATATAATTCTACAACACCTAATAATACATTTAGTAAAATCCCAGGTGCAATTACTGACATTGTTATACCGACTCCATTAATAGTACCTTTACCTATTTTACCTGGTACTTTCTTTAATAATATTACAACAGGATTATCAATTACAGTTAATCCACAAGACAGATTATTGCTAGTTTATAGCATTATTTCTACTGCGAGTTTAGCACCAATTTCAATCGGTACAGTCGGTGGTTATGCAAGTGCTGGTTTGGCAATTTCATAAATATGAATAAATAATACTACAAACAAAATATTACATATTATCACCAATATGCAATATTTCTAAATTAATCACAAAAATATTACACGTATAGGACCGACTGAATCAACAGGTTCAACGAGATTACAGGGATCCATGAGTTTTATGGGTTTAAGAGGTCCAACAGGAGAAAAAGAACGTAAGGATCGTCATGGATGTCAGGGTGAAGATGGAAAAACGGGTGTTACTGGATCAAGGTTGCTTTATACAAGGAATATCTGGTAAAATAACAGGACCAATAGGTTCAGCACAACCTGTATTTATTGACCTATCAGGAAAATTATGAACAATTCCATCATCAATTCGTTATAAAGAGAATGTACGAAATATGAACAATGCAAGTTCAAACGTTTTAGATTTATGACCGGTTATATTCAATTATAAACCAGAAATTGATAGTTCACGAATGAAACAATTCGGTTTAATTGCTGAAGAAGTCGAACAGGTTATGAAAGAATTAGTTATTTATAAAGATGGACAACAAGAATCAGTTGCATATCATAATTTAAATATATTGTTACTTAATGAAATTAAAAAGAAATTTAAAGAAAATGATATTACAGTGGACAAATTAGTTAAAAAATGAGGAACATGAAGTATTAATTAACGAACTTAAACAAAAATTATAAATTTATTAAAAATATATAAAAAAGTAATTAATGATTATCTTGGTTTTAGCTCAGTAATGAGTATTAATAGATCGAATAATAATTTTTATACCATATAATATATAATGACCAAACTTAATAACAAAAATACAAATACAAATACAAATCCAAATATAAGTAATATAATTGGACCTACAGGACCTACTGGTCCGGAAGGAATGGAAGGAATAAGAGGACATATGGGTCATCGTGGGGAAAGAGGTTGTCGTGGAAAAAATGGACATACCGGACCAACAGGATATACGGGTGCTAAAGGTGATCAAGGTAATCCAGGAGGTCCAACAGGCTCAATAGGTCCAACAGGCCCAACAGGACCAACAGGTCGAACAGGTCCAGCAGGTCAAACAGGTCCAGCAGGTCAAACAGGAGGAAGAGGTATGCGTGGATCAACTGGTAATACTGGACCATTAGGTCCAACGGGTCGTGATGGTTCATCTACAAATACAGGTGCAATAGGACCTACTGGTACCACAGGATTTACAGGTCCAACTGGACCAACCGGACCAACAGGACCTATAGGTCAAACTGGATCAACGGGAAATACTGGTCCATGTTGTACCGGTGATACTGGTCCGCAAGGTGATATTGGTCCGAGAGGTGATACGGGACCAACTGGTCATATAGGAAATACTGGACCAACTGGTCGTATAGGGGATACTGGATCGACTGGCGTTAAAGGTGATACTGGATCGACTGGCATTAAAGGTGATACTGGACCAACTGGAGTTCAGGGAAACACTGGACCGACTGGAATTAAGGGTGATACTGGTCCGACTGGAGTTAAGGGTGATACTGGTCCAACTGGAGTTAAAGGTGATACTGGATCGACTGGCGTTAAAGGTGATACTGGACCAACTGGCATTAAAGGTGATACTGGACCAACTGGAGTTCAGGGAAATACTGGACCGACTGGAGTTAAGGGTGATACTGGTCCGACTGGAGTTAAGGGTGATACTGGTCCAACTGGAGTTAAAGGTGATACTGGACCAACTGGTTATACAGGTCCGACAGGAAATACAGGACCAACTGGCAATACAGGTGATACCGGACCAACTGGTGAT
>Ga0206911_1065_pt1 | contig 25348 bp, 20 predicted proteins | sample Alteio_BWOrgHeat_74_FD_152956 | JGI IMG/M metagenome (GOLD analysis project Ga0206911, IMG submission 152956) | Enriched cells from forest soil in Barre Woods Harvard Forest LTER site, Petersham, Massachusetts, United States -... | ecosystem: Environmental > Terrestrial > Soil > Temperate forest >...
CGTAGCCTTTGCGCCAGGCGGCTCGCGTGTGTGCGGCTTCGGTGGCGCGGACGTTGCCGGCCATGTCGATGGTTGCGGCTCCCTGGGCGATGAGTTTTTCTACGGCTTTGTCGAAGGTTTCGGCGTCCATCTTGAGGCGTTGACGGAGGAGGTCTGGCATCTGGTAGTCGTCGTTGAGGAGTGCGGCGACGCGAGTGAGTTCGGTGATGGCGGGGTAGTCGCGCTCGAGAAAGAAGTCGTGCATCTTGCGGTCGGCGAAGGAGTGGAGGAGAACGGTGCGGGAGGGTTGACCGTCGCGGCCAGCGCGGCCGATCTCCTGGTAGAACTGCTCGACTGAACCGGGGAGAGCGGTGTGGACGACGGTGCGGACGTCTGCTTTGTCGATGCCCATTCCGAAGGCGATGGTGGCGACGACGACTTCGAGTTTTCCTGTGAGGAAGTGGCGTTGGACGCGCTCGCGGGTGGCTGGGTCAAGACCTGCATGGTAGGCTGCGGCGCTTCCTCCCAGTGTGGAGGCTAGTTCTTCGGCGGCCTTGCGGGAGGGTGCGTAGACGATGGCGGGACGGTTGGATTTTTCTTTGAGGAGATTGGCGGTAAATTCGTTGCGGCGGGGCTTGGAGAGTTCGACGGCGAGGTTGTGGCGGCGGAAGCCGTGGATGAAGAGTTCGGGTTGGGTGAGTTGGAGTTGGGCGATGATGTCGCGTTGTACGGTCGGTGTGGCTGTTGCTGTGAGGGCGATGACAGGGGCGGGACGGAGGGCTGGGAGGAAGTCGCCGAGGGTGCGGTAGTCGGGGCGAAAGTCGTGGCCCCAGGCGGAGATGCAGTGGGCCTCGTCGATGGCGATGAGCGAGGGCTTCTTGCGGGCAAGCATCGCCGGGAAGTTGGGGACGCGCATGCGCTCGGGTGCGATGAAGAGGAACTGGAGGGTGCCGTCGAGATAGTCGCGGCAGGCTTGACGGGCTTCGTCGCGGGAGAGGCCGGAGTGGATGCGGGCGACGCGGAGGCCGGCGGAGGTGAGTTTGGTCGCCTGGTCGTCCATGAGTGCGATGAGGGGTGAGATGACGAGGGCGGTGCCTCCGCGTGCGATGGCGGGGAGCTGGTAGCAGAGGGATTTTCCTGCTCCGGTGGGCATGACGAGGAGGACGTCGCGGCCGTTGGTGGCAGCGCGGCAGACGGCTTCCTGGTTGGCGCGGAAGGAGGGAAAGCCAAAGGTTGTGTGGAGCAGGGAGGTAAGATCAGCGGAGTTCATGAGGCCTACGCTCATCTTCGCATATTGTTTGCCTTAGGATGAGTAGGAGGTTATCGAGGAATAAGAAGAGGCACTTGATATTGAGGTTGGATACTAGAAGATCTGAAAATTGACTGAGACTGTCAGCCAGCAGGGAACTGGCTTGCCTTGAAATCTGGCCGGCTCGAAGCGGTACTTGCTGACGGCTTCGAGTGCTTTTTCGTCGAGGCTCGCCGCGGCGGCGCCATCTTTTTTGTTGGTGTAGCCGTCGGCTGCCGACTTCGTGACATGTGGGTCGCGGACAGTGCCGTCGGCGTTGACGATGAACTTTACCGTTGTTTCGCCGAGGATTTTTCGCTTGCGCGCCTTCTCGGAGAATTCGGGTTCGGCGGAATAGACGAGTTTGGGAGCCGTAACTTCTTTGCCGATACGGTAGATGCCTTCTGAGTCTGGATTTGTCTCTACTTCTTTTTGCGGAGTGGGGGCTGATGGGAGGGTGGACTGCTGTTGAACGCCGATTGGCGCCGCCATACATCCGACGAGGAATATGGCTGTACGAACAGTGGAGAGAGTGATCACAATGCCGTTCCCCGATGTCTGAGACGAGGCTATCACAGCGATTTTCGATGTTGATGAGAATCTGGCAGCGCAATGTCTCTCTTCGCCTCAAGTAGTGAATGAAGTTCGTCGGCGTCGTTGGCGGCAGGATGGGTTCGGAGGATTATTCCTGTGGAGTCACTTTACTGCGCCATTTTGATGTGAGTTGTTTGTCGGCGAGAGCTTTGATGAAGACGCCGCCGACGACGCTGCGGGCCTGGAAGCCGACCTGCTTGCCGGTTTTGGTGTCGTACCAGTCGGTCAGGGGAACGCGGGTTGGAGTTTCGTTTATCCAGAGGTAGATGGGATCGATGAGGGAGTTGAACTGTTCGGGCGTTGAGGCAAGAGTTGCGGTCCAAACGGACCAGTCGAGTTTGGTGTAGTCGGCGCGACTGTCGAGAGGGAGGCCGTAGCGATTGAGCTTTTTCAGGTAGAACGAAATTTCAGTTTCACGGACAGTCTTGGGAAACAGGTTGTAGTCGAGCAGTTGGTCCCAGACGAGGTTGTACTTTTGGCTCCATGTACCGGGGCTGTTGAAGGCGAGTTTGTAGTGGTCGCCCTCCTGTGCCATGGTGATCCACTTCTCGGCCATGGCTTTCGATGTGGTCTGGTACTGCTTCGCGACGGCTTCCTGGTTGAGAAGGTGGGCGAGATCGGCGTAGGCGGCGAGAGCATCGATTGCTTTGATGGACAGGTTAGAGTTGTGAGCGACGTGGCCGGCGAAATCGTCGGTGGTTAGCTGGTTTTCGGGGTCGAGACCTTTTTCTTTGAGATACTCGGCCCACTTGGTGAGTTGCGGCCAATAACGTTTGGCGAGTTGCGGTGTCGATTCGGCGCGGGCGACGGCGTCTACCAGGATGAGCATGTTGCCGCTCTCTTCAACGGGCATCTGATCGTCGTCGGTTTTTTCGCCGCCGCCGTAGACCTGGCCGTTGGCCAAGGGGTATTGCCCGAGATCGTGCGGAGAGAAGGGGAACTTCCAGCGTGCGAGCGAAGAGTATTCGAGCACGGGAAGCAGTTGCGCTTCGAGAAGCTTCGGCGCGAAGAAGAGAAAGATGGGAGCGGAGGGGTAGAAGACGTCGACGGTAGCGATGCAGCCGTTTGAGAAGTTCTCCTTTGCGAAGAGCATAGGGTCACCGTTGGCGTCGGCGACGAGCTTATGCGCGGCGATGGCCTGACGGTAGGAAAGGATGGCGATGGCGGCGTAATGTTCGCCGCCGGATTTGATGAGGTCGGCGGTGAGTTCGGTGTCGAAGGCGGAGGTGCGGGCCTCGAGCGTGGAGTACTGCGACTCGGCCTTGTCGAGCATCTCTTCGACGGACATGTTGTTGCGTTGCCAGTAGGGCCGGAGGTTTCGTTGCAAATATTGGATGGCGTAGCTCTCTGTATAAGAGACGAGGAGATGCCGGGTGACGGGTTGCGCCGCGACGGAACCAAGATCGAAGACGGTCGCGAGATGCGCGGCGGAACGATTTGCTGTCTCGGGCATCTCCATTGTGTCGCGGATGGGAAGTTGTCCAGTGGCGGCGAAGGTTTGGGCGGGATGCGGGGTGATGGAGGTGGTGTGATTCTCGTCGCGGGGAATGGCGAGACGGAAGTACCCCCAGTCGATGCGAAGATTGTCGCCAGAGCGGTTGAGTATTTTCTGCTCCTGCGAGCCGACGGAGAGTACATCGAGTGACGATGTTTGATTGCGGAATGTCGTGACTGTCTGGCTGGAGTCGTTGACGGCGATGAGAGGATTGACGTCGAGGAGTATAGAGACCTGATGGGGTGAGCCGTCGGATGATTGCGCGGTCCACGTGAGGTAGGTGACGGGGCGAGAGAGGAGGTCGAGATCGTTGAGGATGGCGGGAGTCATGAAGACGAGGCGCAGGGTGACGCCGTCCTGATGAAACTCGTAGATGGTGTGGGTGGGCGCGACGGTGTGAGTCGTCTGCTGCATTGCGGGAATTTTGTTGGGATTGCGCCCCATGAAGCGGTACGGTTTGCCGTCGATGCGCGCGATGCCGGTGATGGGCTGGGCGCTTCCTGTCCAGTGCGTCGTGTCGGAGTCAGTCAGGTTATCGGTGTTTGACCATACGCTGAAATATGGGTCGTGTGTGATGAGCGGTGTTGACGGTGGGCGCTGTTGCGCTTTGACAGGCAGGATACCGAGGGATAGGGTGACGCAAATGTAGAGGAATCGCGAGGGGTTGAAAATTGCCGACCTCCGGAGGTTTTATGCCTTGAAGCCCACGTTCGGCTTCGTTCGCTGAGCGTTTGAATTTCGCTAATGATGCTACACTCCTGCCACTTTCATTTGAAATTGTTGGTGTATGAAGAATGGGGAGTGGTGAAGGGGCAGGATCCCGGAGGGACAAGGCATGGACAAGACGAGACGGGAGTTTTTTGGTGGCGCGGCAGCAACGATTGGAGCGATGTCGTTGGCGACGCGTGCCGATGCTGCGGAGGCAAAGGAGTTGTCTCCTGAGGCGATTTTGTCACTCTTCAAGTCGTTGCCTGGGGATGTGGCTATCAAGATTTATGCGCCGACGGCGAAGGGCAAGCCGGAGTTTCTGGTGGAGTTGAACGCCTCGAAGCAGATGTTTGTCGGAAGCGCGTTCAAGAGTTTTATCTTGTGCGAGACGCTGCGGCAGGCAGACTCGCCGAGCGTGGTGCAGACGTTGAAGGCGAAGCAACTGTCGCTTGATGCGAGTGTGTGGTCGTTGGATAGTGTGACGTTCAATCCGCCGAATTTAATTGGCAAGGTTTCGCAGCGAACGGCGCTTGAAGCGATGATTATGCATAGCGACAATACGGGGACGGATATGTCGATCAAGGCGGCCGGGCCAGATAAGGTGCGTGCGTTCATTGCTTCGATCGGATTGAAGAATACGATGATTCCAGACAGCACAAGATCGCTTTTGGGTTACATGCTGGGGGCGAAGGATCCGAAGGCCTTTAGCTGGGAGGATCTGGGAGCGGCGGCTAACGCGTCGATTGTGAATTCTCCGATGAACAAGGTTGAGACGATGGCCTCGACGCCAGATGATTTTGTCTCGTACTATTCGCGGGCGTTGCCAGGTGAGTTCTTCAAGAACAAAGAGACGCTGAATGAGTTTCGGCGGATTCTTTCCATCGGGGACGCGATCTGGCTGCTGCCGCTTCCTCTTGGCGTAAGCGCGTTTTGCAAGGGGGGAAGTATTGATGTTGCAGGCTTTCATGCGGTGTGTGCGCCTGGAGGGATGTTCTTCGACGAACGCTGGGTCTATTTTTGTATGACGATCAACTGGTTCGCGAAGGCGGAGAACGATGCGGATACCGTCAAAGCATTCGCCGCGACCGGAAGTCGTGCGTTGTCAATGGTGAAGGAAGCGCTCTCTGCATGAGGTCGCCAGACGGGAGATATGCGCAACTTTCAGGGTAGTGAATCAATCTGATAGGCATGCTGTGACTGGAGGACGGATATGTATCTGATTGCGATTTGCGTGGTCGGAGCAATTGTCTTGATCGTCGGCATTGTGAGAATGAAGCAACTGCGGAACAGGCGGGAGCTGGAGAACTACAGCATCGACGCTGAGGAGCTTCATAGGCTGCTTGAATCGAAGAGGGACATCGTTATCCTGGATGTCAGGCAGCCGCTTGATCTGTTGGCACACTCGGAGATTATTCCTGGAGCGAAGAGGATTGCGCCGAAAGAAGTGATGGAGCAGGCTGAAATGATTCCGAGAGACAAGGACTCGGTGCTCTATTGCACGTGCGTTAGCGAGAAGACCAGTCGCCTGGTGTTGGAGAATGCACTGAATCTGCATTTCTCGCGGATCAAATTTCTCAAAGGTGGATTGGCGGCGTGGAAAGAGAAGGGCTATCCTGTGGAGCCGTATACTACGCCCTTTCACCTGGATACGGCGAGCTAGCCTTCGCTGAATTTGCGAGCGGGTTCGAGTGTTTTCTTCCAGACGCCGACGATTGCACCGATGAGCATGAGATCGAAGAACCAGAAGCCCAGGGGAGCATATAGCGAAGGGGAGGGACGCGCAAGTCAGGCCTTCATGATTTTGTCGACCGTGATGGGGAAGTCGCGGACGCGTTTGCCGGTGGCATTGTAGATGGCGTTGGAGATGGCGGCGGCTGCTCCGGTGATACCGATTTCGCCGACGCCTCTGGATCCGAGCGGGTTGAATTTGTAGTCGGGGATGCCTACGGCGGTGACGTCGATTTCGTGGATGTCGGCGTTAACGGGGACGTGGTACTCGGCGAAGTTTTCGTTGACGGTGCGTCCGTAGATTGGGTCGATGAGGGTTTCTTCGTGGAGGGCCATACTGACTCCCCAGACGACGCCGCCCATGAGCTGGCTGGTGCCGGTTTTTTGATTGATGAGCGTGCCGATGTCGTAGGTGCCGACCATGCGGCGGACCTGCACCATGTAAGTGTCGGCGTCGACGGCGACTTCGGCGAAGATCGCTCCCCAGGAGTGCGAGCTAAAGGATTCGCGGTCTTTGGCGAGTTCGGAGGTAGCGTTCGCTTCTACGGGCGTGTTACCGTTGCGGGCGATGAGGGTCGCAATGGTTTCGGATTTTTCGGGACTGGATTTGAGGAAGAGCTTGCCGTCTTTGGTACGGATGTCTTCTGCGACGGCTCCGTGGAGGGGTGATTGTGTGTCGGCAGCGGCTAGTTGCGCGAGTTTAAGTCTGGCTTGCACAGCGGCGTCATAGACACCGGGGCATACGGAGGCGGCGGTGGTGGAACCGCCGGACCCTCCGGAGGGAGGAAGCGTGGTGTCGCCGATTTTGACGTCGACGAGCGTGGGGTCCATGAAGAGTGCGTCGGCCGCGGTCTGGGCGATGATGGTGTACGTGCCGGTGCCGAGGTCTTGTGTGCCAACACCGACGAAGACGCGACCGTTGGGCAGGATGCGGACTACCGCGGATGAGGGGCGGCGTCCGGCGTTGTAGTTGGCAGTGGCCATACCGTAGCCGATGAGTTTGTTGCCTTCGCGATGCTGACCAGTTTGCGCGGTGCGTTTGGACCAGCCGAAGCGGTCGGCAGCCTGGGTGTAGCACTCGCGGAGATGTTTGCTGGACCACGGGAGGCCTTGCCGGGGGTCTTTTTCGGCGTAGTTGATGAGGCGAATCTGGACTGGGTCCATGTTGAGCTTTTCTGCGAGTTCGTCGAGGGCGATCTCAAGGCCGACGCTGCCGGTGGCTTCGCCGGGGGCGCGCATCCAGGTGCCCATACCGAGGTTGAGGTCGACCAGAGGTTGGCTGACGGATAACGATTCGCTGTCGTAGAGCAGTTGCGTCTGGCCGGTGGCGCCTTCGGTCCAGTCTGAAATGAGCGAGGTGTAGCAGGTGGAGTCGTGTTGCGTGAGGAGAAGTTTGCCGTCGGTGGAGGCGGCGAGTTTGATGCGCTGGTAGGTGTTGGGACGGGAGCCTACGGGGCCGAACATCTGCTCGCGGCCGAGAACGAGTTTGACTGGGCGTTGGGCGACCTTAGCGGCCATGGCGGCGAGGATGGTGTGGGACCACACGTAGCCTTTGCAACCGAAGCCGCCGCCGGTGTAAGGACACTGAACGTGGACGTTGGCCGGCGGAATGGAAAAGGCGCGGGAGAGTGATCCCTGAACGCCACTGATGCCCTGGGTGGCGTCATAGACGCTGAGCTTGTCGCCGTCCCAAGAGGCTATAGTGGCGTGCGGCTCCATGGGATTGTGGTTCTGGATTGGCGTGGTGTAGATCTGATCGACAACAACGGCGGCTTTGGCGAGGGCGGCTTCGGGGTCGCCGCGCCGAGTGGTGCCGCCGCGCTTTTGTGGGCGAGCATCTTTGAGATGAGCGTTGAAGTCGACCTTGGCGGGCTGCTCCTTGTATTCGATGTGGAGAAGCTTTGCGGCTTGCCGGGCTTCGGGTAGAGAGCGGGCGACAACGACGGCGATGGGCTGGCCGTTGTAGAGGACGTTCGTGTCCTGGAGGATGTTGACGTTGCCCGGAACGGAGAGTTTAGGCGCGTTGAAGGGCGTGATGATGGAGTAGACGCCAGAGGCGCGGCTTGCGGTGGCCTGATCTATGGAGGCGATGGTTCCCGCAGGGATGGTGGACTGGACGACGTAGGCGTAGGCGACGTTTTCAACGGGAAACTCGGCTGCGTATTTGGCGCGACCGGTGACTTTGGCGATGCCGTCGTAGCGGTGGTCGAGCTGTCGCTGCTCTGATCTGGGATGGGTTGCTACTTCGTCGATGGAGATCATGCCTGGACTCCTTGTGCGGCGAGGGTGAGGGCGCGCACGATGCTTTGCTTGGCGAGTTCGACTTTGAAGGCGTTGTGCTCGCGGGGTTCGGCGCCGGAGACCGCGAGGGTGGCTGCCCGTTTGAAGGCGTCAGGGCCGGCAGTTGCGCCGACGAGGGATTTTTCCGCATCGAGAGAGCGCCATGGTTTGTGGGCAACGCCTCCGAGCGCGAGACCGGCGGAACGGATAGTGTTGCCGTCCATCTCGAGGCCAGCAGCTACTGAGACCAGAGCGAACGCGTAGCTTTGCCGGTCGCGGACTTTGAGGTAGTAAGAGTGCTTCGCGAACTTCGGCGCAGGGAGTTCGACCGCGGTGATGAGTTCGTCGGGTTTGAGATTTGTGTCGAGCTGCGGGGTGTCGCCGGGAAGCCGATGAAAGTCGGTGATTGGTATCGCGCGTTTTCCCTTTGGGCCAGTGACGTGAATCGTGGCGCTGAGGGCGGCGAGGGCGACATTCATGTCGGAGGGGTTCGTTGCGATGCAGTCGTTGCTTGCGCCGAGGATGGCGTGATTGCGATTGAGGCCTTTGATCGCAGCACAGCCACTGCCTGGGACGCGTTTGTTGAATGCGGGAAAGGTGGTGTCCATGAAATAGGAGCAGCGGGTGCGTTGAAGGAGGTTGCCGCCGGTAGTCGCCATGTTGCGGAGTTGGGGGGAGGCGCCGCTTAAAAGTGCTTGTGAGAGGAGCGGGTAGTTGGTGCGGATGGTTTCGTGGTTGGCGAGGTCACTGTTGCGAACGCCAGCGCCGATGACTGTGATGTTGCCGGTGTTGGCAATCTGCGTGAAGCTGAGGTGGGTGACGTCGATGAGGGTGGTGGGGTGCTCGACATCGTACCTCATCAGGTCGACGAGGTTGGTGCCACCGCCGAGGAACTTTGCCCCGCGGGCGGAGACGGCGTGGAGGGCTTCTTCGGGTGAGGTGGCGCGCTGATAGTTGAAGGGATTCATGCCGATGCTCCTTTCGCGACGGCGCGGACTGCGGCGACGATGTTGGGATAGGCTCCACAGCGGCAGATGTTGCCGCTCATGCGCTCGCGGATCTCGTTGTCGGTGAGTTCGGGGTGGGTCGTGTGACCGGTCTCGAAGGAGACGGTGCTGAGGGTGTTGTGCTTGTGTTCGTTGAGGAGGGCGACGGCGGAGCAGATCTGGCCTGGGGTGCAATAACCGCACTGGAAGCCGTCGTGCTCGAGGAATGCTGCCTGGACGGGGTGGAGTTCGTCGCCCTTGGCGAGACCTTCGATGGTGGTGATCTCGGCTCCGTTGGCCATGACGGCGAGGGTGAGGCAGGAGTTGACGCGGCGGCCATCTACAAGGACGGTGCAGGCTCCACACTGGCCGTGGTCGCAGCCCTTTTTGCTGCCGGTGAGGGCGAGGTGTTCGCGGAGGGCGTCGAGGAGGGAGGTGCGGGTGTCGAGGGAGAGCGCGTGGGCTGTGCCGTTGACCTTGAGAGTTACCGACAGCATCTGCGGAGTTGTCGCGGCTGCTGCCTGTGCCTCTTCGGCGGCGGCAAGATGCGGGATGCCGGTGGCGACGGCGGCGCCGAGAATGCCGGCGGCTTTGACGAAGGTTCGGCGGGAGAGTTCGATGTCGGTGGGAGAGGTTGGTTGGTCAGAAAGGGTGTCTTCGAGTTGGTCTTCTTGGTCTTCGATGTCGGTGCAGCGTTGGGAGCTCATGGCCGTGCCTCACGTGGGTTGATGGTGCGCGATGGGTGTAGTACGACGGGCCAACAATACTTGACGAAGCGACGCGGGAAAAAGATGCATGGCAAAAAACTGTTTTTTGCTGGCTATTCAAAGGTATTATGAGCGCATTCAGACACGCACCGCAAAATTTTAGGAAGCATTCTCGGGAGAACGAATTGGGTCGATCTACTTTTTTCCAAGGTGAAGTAATATCTCGCATATCATATGCTGCGATGGTCGCAGGACTAGCGGGGACAATCGTGGTGCCGGCGTTTTCACAGGCACCTGAGGGACGGCAACGAACGGCAGGAGAGGCTCCGGCAGCGAGGGAAGACCAGGGAATTCCGATTCCTCCAGAGACGAATTCGGTGACGAAGCATGACTGGACTGCGGGCGGGCAGACGATTCACTACACGGCTACTGCGGGAAACTTGTTGATTCGCGATGAGCAGGATAAGGCGAATGGCAGCATCTTCTATGTGGCGTATACCGAAGATGGGGCCGATGCGAAGAACCGGCCGGTAACGTTCTTTTATAACGGTGGGCCGGGGTCGGCGACGATTTGGCTGCACATGGGTTCGCTCGGGCCGGTGCGGGTGATTACCCAGAGTCCTGAGGCGACTGGGCCTGCTCCGTTTGAGTGGATACAGAATCCGCAGAGTTTGATTGATAAGAGCGACCTGGTATTTATTGACGCGCCGCTGTGCGGTTTTTCGCGTGCGGTGGGCAAGGGAACTGCGAAGGATTTTGCAGGGACAGACCAGGATATTCATGCGTTCGAGAAGTTTATTGTTCGCTACATTACGGTGAACCAGCGGTGGAACTCGCCAAAGTTTTTGTTTGGTGAATCGTATGGGACGACGCGGTCGGCTGGTCTGGTGGCGGCACTGCAGAATGACGGGATCGAATTCAATGGTGTGACTCTATTGTCGTCGATTTTGAACTACAACCGGCGCGCGCCGGGGCTGGACTATGAGGCGATTGGGTATCTGCCTTCTTATGCTGCCATTGCTTACCACTATAAGAAGGTGAAGACGAATCTGAGCATGGCGGAGTGGGTGCAGCAGGCGCGGTTGTTTGCTCGTGGGCCTTACACTGAGGCGTTGCAGCAGGGCGATAAGCTGCCGGCGGCGGATTTCGACTCGATTGCGGCGAAGGTGGCGGCGATTACGGGGCTGAGCGTGGAGTATGTGAAGGATTCGAAGCTGCGGATTTCGGCGACGCGCTTTCGTAAGGAGTTGTTGCGTGGGGACGCGCGAATTCTTGGGCGGTACGACGCTCGATTTATGGGCTGGGATCCGGAGTCGGCGGGTGAGAATCCAGGTTACGATCCTTCGGATACGGGAATTAGTGGTGTCTACGTAGGCGCTTTTCACGACTACATTCAGAAAGAACTGAAGTATATGAGCCAGGAACCGTATTATCTGTCGGGACCCGGGCTGAACCAGGTTTGGGATTTCAAGCACAGGCCTCCGGGTGCCCCTGGCGGCGGTGGTGGTGGACGCGGCGGAGAACAGAACCAGCCGGATGTTGCGGTGGATCTGTCAGATGCGATGAGGAAGAACCCACATTTGAAGGTGTTTTCTGCGAATGGGTACTTCGATCTGGCGACACCGTTCTTTTCGACGGAGTATGACCTGAGTCACATGGATCTGCCGGCGAATCTGGTGGGGAATGTGCAGTTTGGGTACTATCCGGCTGGTCACATGGTGTATTTGAACGTGGAGGCGCTGAAGGAGCTGAAGGCGGATATGGCGAAGTTTTATGCCATGGCCGGGCAGCGCTAAGACAGGGTTGAAGTTACGGGAAATGAGGGTGTGTTCGGGGGTAAAATCCCCGGATCGCCCTTGCTTTTTGAGTGTAACTGCCTTAGAATGAATGCTGCTGTGTTTTTCTCCAGTGTTCGCATAGCGAAGTGCGGAAATCAATTCATAGAGGTACTGATAAAGATGGCAAAGCGTCGTGGAAATCCCAATTGGGGCAAACCCGAGCCGATAGGACCGGTTGTTCCGACGGTCACATCGTTTGAGCAAGTTGTGAAGGAATTCAAGTTGACACCAGACCAGTACATTCGTTCAACCCGGCTTCGTGAATGGGCTCGGCGGAACAAGAATTCAAAGTACATTCCTGAGGCGCTGCTTGAGGCCTGGGGCTTTGAGATTGAGTCAACGCTGTAGATCTTGATTTGGACGTGAGACGCCGCCTGAAGAGGGCGGCGTTTCCTTTTGCGACGGACGTATGATTGGATGCGTCGAAAGAGTTGAAACGTGGAAGGCGGAGTTATGTTTGCTGACGTGACGGAGGCAGTTGCGGAGATCAAAGCGGGCCGGATGGTTGTGGTTGTTGATGACGAAGACCGCGAAAATGAAGGGGATCTGACGCTGGCCGCGGAGTTTGTTACGCCGGAGGCGATCAATTTCATGGCGAAGTTCGGGCGTGGGTTGATCTGCCTGACGTTGACTGAGGAGCGTGCGGATTATCTGCGGCTGGGGCCGATGACACAGGAGAATACTTCGCGGTTTGGGACTGCATTTACCGAGAGCATTGAGGCGAGGGAGGGTGTGACGACGGGGATATCTGCCGCAGATAGAGCACATACGATTAAGGTGGCGATCGATCCGCGGTCGACGGCGCATGATCTGGCGCGGCCGGGCCATGTGTTTCCGTTAAGGGCGCGCAAGGGTGGGGTGTTGGTGAGGGCGGGACAGACTGAGGCTTCGGTGGATCTGGCGCGGATGGCGGGGTTGGTTACGGCGGGTGTGATCTGCGAAATCATGAACGATGACGGGACGATGGCGCGGGTGCCGGACCTGGTTAAGTTCTGTGAAGAGCACAACTTGAAGATGGTGACGGTGGCGGATTTGATCCGGTACCGGTTGCAGAATGAGCGGTATATCCATCGGGTGGCGGAGTCGCAGATGCCTACGGCGCATGGCGAGTTTCGCATGATTGCCTATGAGAGCGAGGTGGATGGTGGGGAGTCGCATGTTGCTCTTGTGTATGGAGATGTGACAGGGGATGAGCCGGTTCCGGTTAGGGTGCATACGCATTGCCTGGCAGGGGATGTGTTTTCTACTACGCTTTGCGATTGTCGGGTGGTGGTGGAGAATTCGTTGCGGATGATTGCGGAGGCGGGGAGGGGGGCGCTGGTGTATCTGCATAATGGGAGCGCTGGTTTTGGTGTAGATAAAGGGGTTGCGCCGGCGCGAGTGTTGTTTCACCGCGAGCAGCGGCTGCGGGAAGGTCATGAGGAGCGGGCGCACAGGACGCTACGGCAAGTGGGTTTGGGGGGGCAGATTCTTTCGGACCTGGGGATTCATAAGATCCGGCTGCTGACGAATACGCCGACGCATGTGCCGGCGTTGCAGGGTTTTGGGATCGAGATTGTGGAGCAGTTGCCGGTGTCGACGGGTTCGGTTCGGCGGTAGTTTTTCGCAAAAAAATTCCAGGCGTGGTGCGGTGGTGGAACTCCGCGATTGACGGGCACTTTTTGAGGGGGGCCAGAAAAACTGCGTGCCATTTCGTGGTGAATTTGTGGTGGATTCGTGGTGTTTTGGGGACGCTCGCTGGTTCTTAGAGACCACGATCGCGTCAGCTGAAAATTTTCCACTTTTTTCAACTTTATTTTCGAAGGACGACAACCAACTGAACTTGCCGAAAACCCGACTTTGCAGGCGCTACGGGATTACTTCCGGTTTGCCGGTAATACGGCAAGAACAGTGCTCGAAAAGCGTGGTTTTGAGCGGCTATCGCCTTATCGTGAGTTGGCTTGCAGTGCCTGAATGATAGCTTCTCTCGACACTCCAGCATCTTTTAGAATCTCAGCAAGCCCGCTGGTCTCTTCCGCTAGGATTGCGGCCATAAGATGGAGTGGTTGCACCTGATTGTGCTGCAACTCCCGAGCGAGTGTAGTCGCTGCTTCCATAATTTGCTGAAGGCCGGAGGACACCGGCATGTCCACTGAATCGGCAACGGGTTCATGATTGGGCAAAAGGTTGTGAAGCCGCAGAAGAACCTTTGAAGCAAGTTCTGCTGAGAAAAACGGCTCAGGAGCACGTGTTGGACCGGACTGCGTAAACCCCCCACGAACCTCTTCGGAAGCTCGCCTTGATCTTCGTTGATTATTGCTTCGAGAAGATCGCCTGGCTCAAGCCCGTTCGCGCCTCTCCTGCCCGCATCGTTACGGGTTAGGAAAAGTACCATCTTTGATCTGTCTGAGAAGGTCTCAAGGAAGTTGCTCATCGGAACCATACCATCCAGTCTAGCTGCTCACGACCGCATAACCGCCCCTTCTGGACGGTTTGTCGGCTAACCGGAAGTAATCGTCTGTCCTCATGTAGTGCACGTAAAACGGGGTTTTCGGCAACTTAGACTGTAGTTTCCGAAAATGCGACTTTTCCGGCAGTTCGGTTTTACCTTTCCGGATAGCCGGTTTATCGTTCATTCGGATCGCCAGATCAGTTCCCATAAAGCCGACTTACCGGGACTTTTCGATTTTTGGTGAAACTTGGGTGAAGTTCCGATAAGCCCGTTTAGCCAATCGCTCACTGTCAGCCGGTGGTCATTTGCGATGTCGCTTCCGCTCATGTTGCTTCCGACAATGCCGAAGCGTCTGCGTCCTGATTGCATCTGTCGGAGGCTCAATACCCAGCCCGTCTGTATCCCTGTTTACGCTTCGCCGTGCTCCTCGCGGCGCTAGGATCTCCGATGCGCCGGAAAATGAACTAATTATTCCCACTCCACCAACGTTGTCTTTCGGAGGGAAGCACTATTGAGTAGAAGCGTAGCCTTGAATATTTGCAGTTCCGGAAATGCTAACCGAATCCACGACAAGAGCGATCTTAAAGGTGCCACGACGAGACCCAGAATAGGCCAAGGCTGCTTTGGGTGCGTAAATAATACCTTGAACATCTGAACCGTCAGAACCGCTAAAACTCATCTCACGGTAGTCGCTCCGTGACTGGAAAAACAGGAGTCCGTTGTACGTTCCGGAGGTCGGCGCTGAAACCGCCAGCACTCGGGTGCCACTGACGAGGGTAGCGCCAGTCGTATAGAAGGTTACTCCGGTCCCACTCACAGTTCCTGATCCGCTAAGACTAATTGAGCCGTCAATAACGTACAGTCCGGGTTCAAGAGTCAGGTTCCCTCCTCCGCTTACGGAGAGACCGTAGTAACAGCCAGGACTCAGGACATGTGCCGAAGGACCACTGAAATGAGGGTTCGCCACGCAACTAGTGGGGATAGTCGGCTCTGGGACGTCGGCAAGAGGATCGCCGACAGAGGCCGCGCCAGTCGTCGGGGTGGGTGAGTAAGAGTGCGGCGACCCGCTGTATTTGCCAACGATGCTGATCGATTCGGCGGTCATCCTTGCGGAGCCACTTGTCATTGCTGCATCACTGCTGGCCGAGTCGTCGAATATCTTGCAGCCAGGTGCGGCTAGCGCCGCCGACCCACTCATGGAGATATCCGGTCCCGATGTGCCCAGCGTATAGATGCATCCGCCATTGAGCAACGGCGGCGGGGTTCCGCAAGTCAGGCTTGTTGGCGAGAAATCGATGCTGATTGTATTGGACCCAGCCAGTGTGACAGTGCCGGAGAAGCTGAAATTGCCGCTCAAAGCTGGGAACGAACCCGTTACGGTGCCGTCGAATGTGTCGGACATCTTTGGGTTAATGCTAATGGGAATTGAGCCGGTGATTGGAGAGCCGCCGGATGGCGAGGGATCTATTGTGAAATCGATGTCATAGTTCGCTGCTGCCAGCCCTGATGCGCTCACGGAAAGGCTGTAGGCGTTGCAGGTGACTGTAGCGTAGGCCGTGTTTACTTCTTGTGCGAAGGCATGAGCTGCACACAGGACGAACAGACCAACTAATGCACCACAAACAGCTCGATACCTTTGAAACATATGATGCCCCCTTCCAGGGGTTCCAGTGCGAGCAAAGACACATACAACTATGAGTTACCTCTGCGTTAACGTCTCTCCCACTTTGTGGTTATTGCAAGGCTTCCCAGGCGATCCAGTCTCACCGCCGACGAGATGTGGGTTTTCGGCAACTACGACACGCTACAGGTTGAACTTTCCGATAACCCATCTCGACTAAACTAAAGGTCGTACTTTGAATCGAGGTTGACTGTGTTCGAAAGACCCATCGTCATTGGACAGCGCCTTCGCTGGAGGTACATCGACAGCAACAAACTTTCAGAGGACGCCGTAGTTGTCAACGTTCGAACCGACCGCGAGGAAGGCCTCTCGCCCGAAGCAATGGACTATGCAGCGCTTTGGATCGAGGCAAAATACGTCCAAGACTCTCCGAAGGCAAGACCCTTTACGATTTTGCTCGGTACGGACAAGCTGACCTACATTGAGGGCAAAGAGGTCACCATCGAACTCCTCTAGTCCCTGGAAGAGCCGAGTGCCCCATATCTGGCAGTCGACTAAACCAAAACTGCGAGCATTTCTGTAGTCATAAAAAAACTTAAGGGACGGGAGCCTTGGGCGCGTTCCGGGTGGATTTGTCGCAACTAGAGAGACCGACGATCCGAACTTGGATCGTAGCACCCGCAAAACAGCGTTTTCGGAAACTACCAGAGAAATTGTGCACAGACCGCATTCCACGCCGTTACGTCAATTAGTGATAGCTAATCGCGTAGCCGCTCCTTAGTTGCGGTCAGCGTAACCTGCAACCTCACGCTAATTTGAAAATGCTTGCGTCGGATATGATGGCCTGAGAGATGGCTGGCATGCCCCTTAGAGCAAAGCGTGGCTTTAGTGAGTGGTTTGGGCTGTCTCTGGTTTTTCTCACACTGCTAGGCATTCCTGGCTGGGTGCGGGGAGTTATAGACATGGTGCGAGAAACGCATTGGACATGGGTATTCATCCCACTAATGATCGGCATTGGATACGGCTGGAATAGCTTCCTGCTGAAACGATGGTGGAATCCTGACGCCTACAAGATCAAGTGGTAGCCGTACTAGCCGACTTGTGTTCATTTTTTCATCCGGGTCAGTTTGCAATTCTTGGTGAGGTGAGATATATACCTACTAGTACGTATCTTTAATATCGAGGTTCGAGATGATCAAGTTAAGTGGCGCTACCTTGCTGTTGTCTTTTCACGCACTACTCTCTGTTGCCTATCCGGCGCAGGCCGCCTCAGCGCGACCAGACGTTCAGACCGCCGATACACAATCCCAGATAGTTGAATGGACTTCTCATGGAGTTCAGCATGTCAATGGTCTTCCCGATGCGAAACCGAAGGACAAGGGAACGTTGACCTTATCGGCAACCGCTCTCAGGTTCACCGGCAAGGCAAGCAGTTCCATGATTCCGAGGCAGTCTGTCACTGCGGTGAGCGCAGGCAACCAGCGAGTTGAGATTTGGGGAGTGAAGGGACAAATCCTCAGGGCGGTGATCCCAAACGGCGGTGGAGTAGCCGCAGCCATGGTGATGCATCACAGGGTCGATATGTTGACTGTGGAGTTCACTGACGGTAGAGGTGGATATCACGGAGCTGTTTTCTTTCTTCCGGCCAACGAGGCGACCCGCGCACTGGAGAGTTTTTCGAAAACGCCTATCGTTCCACGTGAACCTCAAGGCAACGGCTGCCAGGACGGTTTTGTGCGACCGCATAGTTTGCTCCTGTCGGCGCCCATTTGGGACCAGGCGGAAGTGCCTGCCGCCTATCGCGCGCTCGTCTATGAACGCCTTCTCGATCGGCTTCGGCAAGTGAAGGGGATAGACCATGTGTATCGCGATGGGGAGAACAATGCCCGGCAGGGATGCCCCGAATACACGATGCAGCTCTCGATAAGCGGGTTCAAGGAAGGGAATCAGGTCAAGCGAGCCATCCTTGGTCCGGCTGGGTTTTTCGTTTCAACAACGCAGATGACATTCGACGCGACCGTTACTGACGCATCAGGCAAGGTGAACATGCGGGAGCAGATTAAAGCGACGGTGCGTGGAGAGACAGAAAGCACGAACGTTGCAACAGATGTCGCAAAGAAGCTTGCTAAACAGTACTCTGCGGTGCTGAGGAGTAGCGGCGAGAGCAATATGGCGAGTGCGGTAGCGCAACGATAGGGGCAGCGATAGCGGAGTAAAGCGCCGCCCTGGTTGCATTCGTAGTAGTTGCATTCGAAAAGAGTGCAGCACGATCAGATCAGTTTGTTCTGGAGGATAAGTTGTACATACAAGCTTCAACCGTTATTTCGTCGGTACCTTGCGAATCTAATCCCCGCCTGGGAGGCCAGCTTCTGCGGGAGGATGGGCATAGGATAGAAGGAGAGATGACCGGCAAAAAAATCAACAAAAACGAGCTCAGGACCAAAGAGACTCGAGAGCTTTTGCTGCGGGCTGCCGAGACGATTTTCGTTCGAGACGGATACGAAGGGGCGGAGCTGGGCGAGATTGCGACACTCGCCGGTCGCACGAAAGGCGCGATTTACGCTCATTTCAAGAGCAAGGAAGACATCTTTCTCGCACTGATCGAAGAGCATACAACGCGTTACAGAGCGCAAATGGCGGAGATGCTGGCTGGGTCGACGAGCACGGAGGAGAATCTTGCGGCCTTCCGGAAGTTCTGTCTTGGTTTGGCCGAAGATCGAACGTGGGCTCTCCTGTTTCTCGAGTTCAAGCTGTTTGCGATTCGCCATCCGGAAGCCAAAGAGCGGCTTCAGCGTTACTTCGACGAGGCCATTCCCGGGAACCAGGAGCAGGAGCAACGGCTGGTTCAACTTCTTGGGCCGACCGGTAAGGGAAAGGACGCTCTGAGTCGTTCAGTAACGGTTCGGACGCTGCAGCCCTTGCTGTCCGCTCTTGCGGTTGAGACAAATTTTATGCCGACTCTTCTGGACGGCCGCACTTTGAGGAAAGTGGGGAACCGGATCTTCGATGCGCTGATGCAGCCACCCTCCCGCTGAGCGCGGCTTAGTCCAGGTCTCCTAATCACCATTTCGTCTATCACCACTTCGTCTGCAGGGCACGTCGCGCTGTAGCGCCTTTGAGCGCTGTGTACTGCCCATTTTGCCCACGCCACAATGCTTGATTCGTTTCGTTGAGGCCTCGTACTTGGAAACGAGAGAGGAACAATGTCGACAATCGTAGAGGACGCATTTGAGGATGGCGGCTCCGAGGTTGTATTGAGCCATCGCATCGAGAGGCTCCAGGAGATCGTCTGCCACCTGCTTCGTCGTAATGAGGAGTTACGTGAGGCAGTTCGCGAATTGAGGATGTTGCAGCCAGAGTCGGACGCAACCGGTGAGGAATTCTCTTGAACGTTCGTAAAAAAGGCCCCCGGAGTGTGGGGGCCTTTCTATGTGTTGCCTGGTAGTGCTGGGTTGCTGGTTAGTGTGAGGGGACGACGCAGCTCATGGTGGTGTTGCCGCTGGTGTCCATTGATCCGTAGACGCAGTTGAGCGTTACGCCGTTGATGGCGATGTTCCAGGAGAAGTTGGAGAGGACACCGCCGACGAGGACGGAGGGCTGCACCTGGAAGAGGTTGAGGACGGGAACGGCAGGAGAGCCGCTGAGGGGCTGGATGTTGGAGACGACGAGGGGATAGACGGTGCCGGGGGTCGGCGGAACGATCTGCCCGGTCGATGGGAGGGCGGGAACGTGGACGACCTGGGGGTTGCCGCTGGCGTCGGTGTAGTTCACGTCGTAGGCGGAGGGGCCTTCCTGGGCGTCGATTTCCTTGAGGACGTTGGGGTCGGGATCGCCGTTGGGTGAGAGAAGCGACATGCTCGCCGACGGGTGGGAGAAGGAGACCATGAGAGGCAGAGCGCTGGCGGGAAGGCTGACGGGAGCAGCCCAGACGCCGGGAGCGGTGCTGGTGCCGAACTGCACGACGGCGGTGGGGGGGATGCTGGTGATGGTGATGCCCTCGTTGCCGATTTTGACGGCGTTGGGCATCTGGGTCTGCGCGGCGGCGAAAGAAGCTGCTGAAAGAGAAAGAAGGCAAAGGGTGCGACGTATCATTAAGGCCTCGGGGAGTGGTTAGTGGTGCGTGAATGGTGATTCAACTTGAAAGACATGGTTTCGCCTGGCCGTTGGAGCGGCTTTGGGGTATTTACCAAGTCAGCAGAGTGAGGAATGTCTGAGTTGTTGCTCAGACGGAACATGATGCAACAGCAGCGGACTTTTCGGGCCGGTCAGGTGACGCACTGACAGGTGGAAAAACGCGGCTTGTTTCGGAAGGACTAGCCTACCGGGGTTCTTTCTGATCTGTCAGGAGACCAGAGGAGATCTTTACCGCGTGCGATCTTAGTCGCACTACAGTGGAAACATTTGGCATTCAGAGGGGAGTGCTGAAGGAGGTCGATTCTGTGGCACTTTCTTTCGTTTTATTGACAACTTTTTTGGCGGGAGGCTGCATCTAAAGCCAGCCTCGCCTGTACTTCAGTTTGCACTGCGCCGGGGGATGTGTCAAACGGCGCGCAGGTGCGGATTGAGTGCGGCCCACCCATGGCGGAGTGCGCGATGGATGGCTTATGGGGCTTCCTAGTTTTTGATGCGGGTGTATTTGTTGATCCAGTTGACCTCCCAGGTCTTGCCGCCGTCGTCTGAAAAGGCTTGTTCGGATTGCGCGGTGTCGGAACCGGTTTTCCAGATGGAGAATCGGACGAGGACGGATTTGCCGCTGATGGATTCGTAGTCATAGAAGTCGCCGCGGCCGTTTTTGAATTGGCCGATGGCGGGGATGCCGAGAGTGCCGACGTTGGGAGTTGCGAAGTCGACGTTCCACTCGTGGGTTGTGGGGTTGAACCAGCGCAGGGAGATCAGTTCGATGGGACCTGCGGAACCGTCGGCTTTGTATTCGGCGAGATTGGCGCGGCCGTCCCAGACTTTTTTGACGATGGTGGCTCCGTCCATGTCGACCCAAGTTGCGGATCCGGTGAGTGGATGGAGGAGGCGGGTGGAGTGGGTCTTCCAGGTGCCGAGGTCGAAGTCGAAGTCGTGCTGACCTTCGGGCTGGGATTCGTCGCGGTGTTCTTCTTTGGCGGTGCGGGTGAGTTTCATGCCGGCAGGAGAAGCGGCCGGCGCTGCGGTCTCTGTTTCTCGCGTGAGGTCTGCGATGAAAGCGGGAGACCAGGTTTTGCCGCCGTCGTTTGAGAAGGATTCTTCGAAGTGGTGCGAGTCGGTTGCGATGTCGGACCAGACTCCCCGGATGAGAACGGACTTGTCGTGGAAGGTTTCCTGGGCGAAGAGTTCGCCGCGGCCATCTTTGAATGAGCCGATGATCGGCGTGGTGAGGATGCCCACTTTGCTGTCGATGAAGGACTGGGTCCACTGATGGGATTCGGGGTTATAGAGAAAGAGTGTGAGGCCTTCCCAGTGGCCCTTGGGACCGTCGGCTTCGATCTCTTCGAGTTGCGCGCGGCCATCCCAGATTTTGCGTACGGTGACTGTGCCGTTGAGTTCCATTGAGGCGGAGGAGGCGGAGAACGGATCGAGGATGCGCCGGATGTGGGTGTGCCAGACGCCGATGTTGAAGTCGAAGTCCTTCTGTCCGTCTCGTGGTGCGGTTTGCTGGCCGGCGGTCGCGAGGGATGTGAGGGAGAGTGCGCATTGCGGATGCAAGGTGAGTACGCATGCGAAGAGGAACGCGAGAAGAGCAGAGTTAGTTTTCGGGGTTTTGGTGTGCGTTGTGGAAGGCTGAACGGAGTTGATCATGGTGTCCCTCTTTTCTGTAACCGCGAGCAGTGTAGGCTAGGTTCGAGACAGAACATCCAAGTTATGGCACAGGGATTTTCAAAGAAAAATCAAAGTTCAGTGGACTCTGCCTACCGGTTCGGTGATTTTGAACTCCAGCCTCGTGAACGGCTTTTGAAGGAAGGCGGCGTTGCAGTTCCGCTTCAGCCGAAGGCGTTCGATGCGTTGCTTTGTCTTGTGCGCAGGGCGGAACATCTGGTGAGCAAGCAGGAACTGACCGATACGCTTTGGCCTGCGGTCCATGTGAGTGAAGCGAATCTGACGAACACGATTGTGAATTTGAGGAAGATTGTTGGGCGTGATGCGATTCGCACAGTTTCGAAACATGGGTATCGATTTGAGCTGCCGGTAACGGGCGAGCCGGGAGTGGCGCGGTCGGCTTATGAGAGGTTTGCCCGGGCGAAGGAGTTGACGGCGCAGCGATCGCTGGAGTCGATGAGTCTTGCGCGGGATTTGTACTGGACGTGTCTGGCGGAGGATCCAGGGTTTGCTGCGGCGTGGGCGTGGTTGGGGCGATGCTGCTGGTTTCTGGATAAGTTCAGCGGTGGAAGTTCGGCAAATGTGGAGTTGGCGCAGGCTGCGTTTCATCGGGCGTTCGCACTGGACCCGGATTTAGTGAGTGCGCATCAGTTCTATACGCTGGTTCAGGTGGATACGGGCCGTGCGGATGAGGCGATGGGGCGGCTGCTGGAGAGGCTTGAGAAGCATCCGGGGGAACCGGAGTCTTTTGCGGGGTTGGTGCAGGTACTTCGATTTCGGGGGATGCTGGAGGAGTCTACTGAGGCGCATCGGCGCGCGGTGAAGTTGGATCCGGCGATGGTTACGAGCGTTGCGCACTCGATGTTTCTTGCGGGAGAGTATGCGTCTGCCATCGAGAGCTATAGCGGACGCGCTGCGTATTATCTGGATGCGGCGGCGTGGGCGGCTTTGGGAAACAAGAAGCGGGCGATTGCTCTTTTGCGCGAGCGGCTGGAGAAGATGCCGCTGTCGCGGTTGATGACGGCTCTGATGAGTTCGCTGCTGGCTCTGCTGGAAGGAAGAGCGGAGGAGGCGGTGGGTTGGATGGAGACGGCAGATATGACTCGCGAGCCCGAGATACTGGTTTATTTTGCCCGGCACTATTCGCGGCTGAAGATGGGGGATTGTGCGGTGAGGGCTTTGCAGCAGGCGAGGGAGTGTGGGTTCGTTTGTTCGGCGCAGACGCTGCAGTCAGACGTTTGGTTGAATGCAGTGCGGAAGCATCGGGAGTTTGGTGCGCTGTTGAGGAGTGCGGAAGCTCGGGTTGAGGAAGCGCGAGCGGGGTTCAGGGTGAGTACGGTTTTTGGGTGAGGCTACTCGGTGCGTAAGGCCTGCATGGGTTCGATCTTGGCGGCGCGGCGGCAGGGGACGAAGGTTGCGGCTACTGCGGCGAAGGCGAAGATGCAGACTACGGGAAGGATGACGGACAGGTCGGTGGGTTTGGTGTTGTAGAGGAGGGAAGCGAGGCTTTTGCCGATGGCGAAGCTGGCGAGGGAGCCTAGCGCAAGGCCGACGGCGACGGGGGCGATGATGGTTGCGAGCATGAGGCGGTAGACGCTTTCGCGGGTTGCGCCGAGGGCCATGCGGATGCCGACCTCCTGGGTGCGAGCTTCGACGGAGTAGCTGAGTGTGCCGTAGATGCCGAGGAGGGCGAGGAGAAGGGCGGCGGCTCCGAAGGCTACGAAGATGGCGGTCTGGAGGTGCTCGGGTGCGAGCGAGTCGCTGATCTGTGAGTCGAGAGTGTGGATGCGGGCGATGGTGACGTTGGGGTTGTAACTCCAGATGGCGCGGCGCAGTTCTTCGGTGAGGAGCTGCGGGTCCTGCGTTGTGCGGACGAGGAAGTAGGTGGCGTAGGGCGGTTTGTTATTGAAAGGAAGAAAGACCATGTTGACGGGGGCGTCGCGGAGAGAGTTGCTGTGTGCATCGGCGACGATGCCAACGATGGTGTAGGGCTTTTCGTGAAAGAAGAACTGACGGCCGAGCGGGCTGCGGTTGGGCCAGATGGCTTTGGCTGCGGTTTGAGAGATGACGGCGTTGGAGGCGTTGCGATCGCGATCGTCGATGGCTCGACCTTCGAGGATGGGTTGGCGAATAGTGTCGAAGTAGCCGGCGCTTATCCAGCGATAGTTGGCGAGGGCAGAGATGTTGGATGGCGCGTCGACAGGAATGATTCCGTCGATCCATCGCTCGCCTTCAAGGAGCATGGAGCTGACGAGAGAGACGGACTGGACTCCGGGGAGGGAACGGAGCTTGTCGAGGACGCCGTCGTCGAAGGCGGCACGCACTTTATCCTCTTTGAAGCTATTGCCCTGGAGGTAAATATCGGCAGCGATGACATGGTCGGCGGAGAAACCTTTGTCGAAGGAGGACAGACGGAGGAGACTCTTTGCGAGAAGTCCGGCGACAAGGAGGAGGGTGGTGCAGGCGAAGACCTGCGCGCCGACGAGCCATCGGCGTAGAAGAGCACTGCGGCGTGAGCCGGCGGAGCCACGAGCGTACTGCAGGGCTTGCTGAGGATTGATGCGGAGAAGACGTAGCGCGGGTAGAAGGCCGAAGATAAGTGCTGCACCGATGGTGAGGATGATGGAGACGGCGAGGACGGTGAAGTTCACGCTGATGGTTTGTGTGCGGGGGATGGCGAGTTGCGTGTAAGCCGCTAGACGATGTACGGCCAAGAAGGCGAGAGCGATGCCGAGTATGCCTCCGGTGAGGGAGAGAAGAAGGACTTCGGCGAGGGCCGATTGCAGGATGCGAGAGGCGGATGCTCCGAGCGCGGAACGGACGGCGGCTTCGCGGTCGCGGCTGACGAGGCGGGCGAGTTGTGCGTTGGCGAGGTTGATGCAGGCGATGAGGAGGACGCTGAGGACGGCTGCCATGAGGAGCCAGAGACGGGCGGAGGTCTTTCCGACGATGACTTCCTTCATGGGTTGGATGTAGGTGGAGAAGGCTCCGTGCGGATCGCCGTCGAGCTGGCTGGGGGGAATCTGGCGGGCGAGGTTGTCGTCGAGTGCGTTGAGGTTTTCCTGTGCTTGCGGGATGGACACGCCGGGTTTGAGACGGCCGAGCGGGACGTAGTTGCCGTAGTCGCTGTTGACGCCGAAGTCGTTGAAGTCGATGGCGAGAGGAGTGAGGATTTCGTTGTCGGGAAGCTGACGAGAGAGGGGAACTGGGGCGAGTTCGTTGGCTTTGGGGAAGTAGAAGTTTTTGGGGAGCACGCCTACAACCTGATAGGGCGCGCCGGCGATCTGGATGGTTCGGCTGGTGATGTTGGGATCGGCGTTGTAGAGGGTTTGCCAGAGATGCCAGGAGAGGATGGCGACTTTTTCGCGGCCCGGTGTGGCTTCTTCGGGGAGGAAGTTGCGGCCGAGCATAGGCTGGACGCTGAGGACGTCGAGCAGATTGGGAAGGGCGGAGATGCGGCCGACGAGACGGGGGTGATCGTTGGTGAGGCCTACGCCGGTGGAACCTTGCTGGAGGATGCTGAGGTCCTGGAAGACGGTGGATTGCTTGCGCCACTGGTCGAAGTGGCGGGGATTGGCTCCGGTGTAGGGGAAGAGATTTTGAAGGAAGCGGACGCGCTCCCAGATGACGACGAGGCGGCCGCTGTCGCGATAGGCGAGGGGCTTGAGGAGGACGCCGTCGACGACGGAGAAGAGGGCGGTGGTGGCTCCGATGCCGAAGGCCAGGGTGAGGATGGCGGTGAGGGTGAAGCTGGGGGACTTGCGGAGTTGGCGGAGGCCGTAACGCAGGTCCTGCAGGATGGAATGCATCGGAGTTACCTCGTCGCTGTTTGTTAGCAAAGATACGCTGGCGCGAGGGATTTGTTCGAGGATTGTGAGGGTGGTTTTG
>Ga0206911_1066_pt1 | contig 25189 bp, 25 predicted proteins | sample Alteio_BWOrgHeat_74_FD_152956 | JGI IMG/M metagenome (GOLD analysis project Ga0206911, IMG submission 152956) | Enriched cells from forest soil in Barre Woods Harvard Forest LTER site, Petersham, Massachusetts, United States -... | ecosystem: Environmental > Terrestrial > Soil > Temperate forest >...
CGGTTGTTTGCGATGGTGGCGTGGGTTGGCGGTTTGGCGTTCTTTGCTTTTGTGGTTGCGCCGGTTGCGTTTGGCAGCCTCGCAAGCAGGCATGACGCGGGGATGGTGGTGGGTGGGACGCTGCGGGTGCTGCACTGGATTGGGCTGATTGGCGGTGGAGTGTTTTGGCTGGCGACGGGGTGGCTGTGGTACTCGGCGCGGGCGCGGGTGGGGTTTGTTTGGCAACTGGCGCTGGCGGCGGTGATGCTGGTGGTAACTGCTTATTCGCAGTTTCGGATACTGCCGGCGATGGAGGTGGATCGCGCTCTTGCGGGTGGGGTGGTGGAGGCGGTTTCGACAGATAATCCGGCGCGGGTAGACTTTGAGCGGCTGCATCGATTGTCGGAGCGGCTGGAGGGATTGGTTCTCTTGTGCGGGCTTGGAGTGGTGTTTGCGCTGTCGCGTGAGTCGCGGTGGGGCGGAGACGCGTGAGCCGAAGACGGATAGAATCTTTAGACCATGAAGAGTGAAGCTATTCGTTGGCACGGATGCGGCGTTGTTTTTATTTTTGAACCGACGGGCGGCGATGTGGTGAACATTCGCCGGAACGAATAGAGTGTCGGCGCTTTGGTTGAGCCTGACGCTGGGGCTGGTCGCTGGACTGGCGGACTATCTGGGTGGGTTTCTGCTGGTGCGGAGATCGCCTTCGGCAAAGGCGCTGCGATATTTCGTCGCGCTGGGCGCTGGTTTCATGCTCGCGGCGGCAACTCTGGAGATGATTCCGGAGGGCATGCATTTGAATCCGCAGTGGGCGCCGCTGTTGGTTCTGGCGGGGTACTGCGGGGTGCATCTGCTGGAGCATACGCTGGTGCCGCACTTTCACTTTGGAGAAGAGACGCATCATCACGAGTTTCTTTCGGCCAAGACGAGCTATTCGGTTTTGCTGGGGTTGGCGACGCATACTTTTTTCGATGGCGTGGCGATTGGGTCAGGGTTTGTACTGTCGCGGTGGTTGGGTTTTACTCTGTTCTTCGCGGTATTTCTGCATAAGATTCCTGAGGGATTTACGATGGCGAGCGTGATGCTCGCGGGTGGGCGCGGAAGGGTTGTGGCGCTGAATTCGGCGCTGTTTCTTGGGGCAATGACGGTGTTGGGAGCGTTTGTGATCAATCTTGAGCCGAGTTGGGTGCGGGTGGGATTGCCGCTTGCGGCCGGAGTAACGATTTATGTTGCGGCGACGGATCTGGTGCCGGAGGTGAATCGGGAGCCGGGGATCAAGATGGCGTTGGTGTTTTTTGTGGGGGTTGTGGTGTTTTTTTTGCTCCGGTTGCTGGGGCCGGGATAGGGTCGGCTATTGCGAATTTTGATGGCTGTGAGGAAGAGAGCGGATCGCGCGTTCGCGCGACGGCCCACTCATGCGGTGAGACTGCATGAATGGGCACCCGCAGTATTTGGTGGGGTTTCGTGTATGGGCCACCTGTCGCTAGCGCGCTCGCACCGTTGAATAGAACATGAACACGATCAGCGCGGATATGGCGAGTCCAGCCAACCGTACCTGAATCGCACCCCAGCTCTGACCATACACTTCTTTGTTGAAGTACCCCCTCAAGCTAACCCACTCGGGAAGGTCGAACTATTTCGATGGCGAGATGAGCATAAATAACGCATTGAAAAGTGACAGTCCGAGGACGAGTACGATGATGACAACTCCGACAATTTTCATATTTAGCCCCCACAATTATGCACCGATCTACACAGATGAGACGGATTTAAGATCAAGCAAAAACTGCGGCGAAATACAGGGGTTCTTCGCCTTCGACAAGGTCTGGGTCAGAATGACCACATTTCAACGGCTAAGAAATAGCTTTCCAGCTACTGGGCTTGCTCGAGGAGGAGGGTTACGGTGGTGGCGTGCTGCAGGATGCTGCCCGTGGAGGTGGTGGCTGTTCCGGTGACCGTCACGGTGTAGCTTTTGGCGGCGACGGCGAGGGCGTCTGCGGTGTTGATGCGGTCTCCGCAGCCGGTGGCGAAGAGCAAGGGGAGGGTGGCGAGGACGATGATGAAGAGCTTCGTTGCGAGGCCGTGATTGCGGGGGCGAAGGACAAGGGCTGCGATGGGGCATAGCAGAAACGCCCAGGTGAGAGGTTGGCGGCGGTTTTTTGAGGCGGCGGTGTTTGGAGTGGCGATGGTTAGGGTGAAGGTGTTCGTCGTGGATCCGGGGGGCAGCGTGGGAGGGTTGAAGGAGGCGGTGGCGAGGTTGGGGAGGCCGGCGGCTGCAAGCGTGATGGGGCTGGAGATGGCTCCCTGAAGCTGGACGGCGAAGGTGAAACTGGCGGAGGTGCCGGAGACGATGGTCTGGGTCGTGGTACCGGTGGGGGCGAGAGCAAAGTCCGGGCCGGTGGCGGGGCCGGCGACGACGGTGATGAGTTGGGGCGCTGAGGTGCTGGGCGTGAAGTTCGCGCTTCCGCTAAAGAAGGCCGTGAAGGAGTGAGAGCCTTGCGTAAGGGAGTTGAGGGTGAAGGCGGCGTCTCCCGTGGCGGAGAGTGGAGCGGTGAAGAGGATGGCAGAGCCATCGAGAAGAGTGACGGAGCCGGTGGGGATTCCGGCAGTGGTGGTTGCGACGTGAGCGGTGAGCGTGATGGAGGAGCCGGTGGTGGCGGTGGTGATGAGGTTGCTTAGAGTGACGAGGGTGGGGGCCGGCGTGATAGTGAGGGTTGCGGTAATGGGTGCTACGGAGTAGTTCCCTGCTGCGGGGCCGGTGAGGTTTGCGGTGAGGGAATAGGTACCGACGGGTGAGAGGGTGGTGGCGGCGGTGGTGAAGATTGCGGAGATGTTCGACGCGTCTTGTGGGAGGATGCCGGTGAGGGTGCCGCTGATGCTGGGGATGGGTTGACCGTACAGCATAGTGATGGGGGTGATGGTGGCGGTGAGTTGTTGCGGAGTGACGGTCAATGGGAGGATGGCGCTCTGGGCAGAGGGGTGGGTCTGGTCGCCGGCGTAGGTGGCGGTGAGGTTGTGGAGACCGGCGGGGATGGAGGTGGCGGGTAGAGTCGCGATGTTGGAGGCGAGGGTTGCGGTGCCTAAGGTTGTGGTGTCGGTGGTATCGAGGAAGGTGATGGCGCCGGTCGCGGGTGTGGGTGAGGCGATGGACGCAGTGAGTTGGCCGGTGCCGTAGGCGATGACGGCGGGGGCGGTGAGGGTGAGGGTTCCGGGAGTGGTGAGGCCAAGACCGGAGATGGTGTGGATGACGGTGGGAGGGGCGGGTGCGGCTTCGAGTTGGCGGATGCGCTGGTTGGCCGTGTCGGCGAGGGTGAGGAGCGTGGAGGGAGAGAGAGCGGTGGCGCGGGGTGTGTCGAGAGAGGCGGTGATGGCGGGACCATTGTCGCCGGAGAAAGCCTGAGTGCCGTTGCCGGCTGCGGTGGTGATGATGCCGGTGGTGGTGTCGATGCGGCGGATGCGGTGATTTTCGGTGTCGGCGATGTAGAGGTTGCCGACGGCATCGATGCTGAGGCCGTGAGGGAGGGCAAGGGTGGCGGTGTTGGCTGCGATGCTGTCGCCGGTGAAGCTCGAAGTACCGGTGCCGGCGATGGTGGTGATGACGCCGGTGATGGCGTCGATGCGGCGGATGCGGTGGTTGTGCGTGTCGGCGAGGTAGAGGTTGTTGGAGGCGTCGAGGGCGAGGCCGGAGGGTGAATCGATGTTGGCGGAGGTGGCGGGGCCGGTGTCGCCGGAGAAGCCTTGTGTGCCGGTGCCGGCGATGGTGGTGATGACCCCGGTGGTGGCAGAGATTTTACGGATGCGATGGTTGCCGGTGTCGGCGAGGTAGAGATTGCCGTTCGAGTCGAGGGCCAGAGCTGTGGGAAGGCTTAGTTGGGCGGAGGTGGCTGCGATGCTTTCGCCGGTGAAGCCCGGGGTGCCGGTGCCGGCGATGGTGGTGAGGGTGCCGGTGGCGAGGTTGAGCTTGCGGATGCGGTGGTTGTGGGTGTCGGCGATGTAGAGGTTGCTTGCTGTGTCTAGGGCCAGGCCGGCGGGCGAGTCGAGAGTGGCGGAGGGGGCGGGGCCTGCGTCGCCGGAGAAACCTTGTGTGCCGTTGCCGGCGATGGTGGTGATGTGGCCGGTGGTGTCGACTTTGCGGATGACGTGGTTAGCAGTCTCGGCGAAGTAGAGGTTGCCAGCGGTGTCGAACACGATGGCAGAGGGGAGGATGAGTGGGATGGCCAGTGCGGAGGTTTGCGCTGCGGCAGTGAAGGGCGAGGCCAGGCAGAGCACGAGCAGGAGTGCGATCCGGAGAGGAGCGTAGGTGGAGCGAGGAGTGGGTGTGATGCTCTGCGTACCCATGGAGATGGCCCGACTGCAATTTTTTCTGAACAGATTTTCGCGGCCGATTTAATTTCCGGCCTGTTTCTAACTTACCTCAAGGGTGTTGGATGAAGGCTGCTACTTTCGATACCGGGCTGATTGAAACCGGGATACCCCTGTTGTGTTGCATTTTGTCGCACACGTCTCCTAGACGATGTTGAAGACGGTGAATGATAGTCTTCGATTGGGCTGGCACGGCTGCACGCCGGGCCGATCACGGAAGATTTGCGGAGGAATAATGCCACGTCATTGCTTAACGCTGGATTTGAAGAACGATAAGACAGCGATCTCAGAGTACAAGCGGTACCACGTCAAGATATGGCCGGAGGTGAAACAGAGCCTGTTCGATGCGGGGGTGGAGCAGATGGAGATTTACCTGCTTGGGACCAGGATGTTCATGATCATGGATGTAAACGACTCGTTCTCGCTGTCAGCAAAGGCGGCTAAGGATCTCGCCAACGCGAAGGTTCAGGAGTGGGAGACGATTATGCACGGGTTTCAACAACAACTACCGGAGGCGCGCGCCGATCAATACTGGATGGAGATGGATAGGGTGTTCAGCCTAGCGGAACAGTAGGGCTGAGCCCGCATTGAGTTGTACGGTGAATCGCAGAGAAGAGATTGAAGCAAGGTGAAATACAGAAGGCCCCGGGATGTTGCTACCCGGGGCCTTCTTTGATTCGAAGCGGCGTTGAATTAAGGGAGGTTCTGGAAGCGACCGAACTTGAGACCAATCGCGACGGGCTGGAAGATAGGAACAGCGCTGCCGACGAGTTCCGTGATGTAGTTGTTGCCATCACCCACAACCCAGACGTTGCCAGCCTGATCGATGGCGACAGCCCGGGACGAGTTCAAGAGCGAGGACGTCTTCTGGAAGCCGGTGGAAGGCGAAAGCGGATTAGCGCCAAAGAAGCTGATCTCACTGAGACTGCCAGTTGAAGTGCCGTTAGCATTGTTGGGAATCCATGTGTTCAAACGACCATCGATGGCGATTCCGGTTGGGCTGGAGATTCCGGCGGTTGCTGCAGTGAACGGCCAACCGCTGCTGGCGGGCACCCAGGTTGTGCCGCTTGGATCCAGTCGGGTGATAGCGCCAGAAGTCAGATCCGAGACGAAGATGTTATTGCCGTGGCTGACGGTCACTCCGTACGAATCGGTGCCTGAGACCGTGAATGGGTTTGTGATGAAACCGCCTAAGTTACCCGAACCAGTGCTTGGCTGAACCTGGGAGACGAATGTGGATCCCGAGGTGACCCAGATGTCGCCCTGCGTCGCGGATCCTTTGAAGTCGGGGAATAGGCGGAGAGGCGAAGCACCAACAGTGCTGGAGATCTGGGTTGGGGGGGCTACCACCGCACTGGCTTTCGCTGCTCCAGACAAGAGATAAACGGACCCAGTGCTGCTCGCGGTTGCTGTGAAGTACACATTATCGACACCATCTGCTGTAACGGCCAGAGGCGTCAGTCCACCGGTCGGAAAGGGTAGAGTGCCCGCGGTCAGACCTATACCGGTAATATTGCTAAACCCGCCGGGGCTGTAGCGATACATCGTAGTGCCGGCACCGAGCCAGACGCTCTGCTGCCCGTCGATAGCAAGGCTTGTTGCTTTGCCGGCGTCCAAGTTGACGCAGGTGGCGGGTGCGCCGCTAGACGACAGTTCTGACAGATTGCCGCCGGTTTGTGAATTCGCGAACCAGACGTTGTTGAAGGCGTCGATGGTGATGTCCACGGGCGAGTTGATAAAGTCGCCAGTCCCACCGGTTGGCGTACCGCAGCTGACGTTGCCCTTCGATGCGTACTGAACACCAAGGGTCCAGTCGGTGGGCGCGGTGGCCAGCGACGGCTGATAGGGTGCGCCGACGCCGCCTGCGAGGCCAAACAGAGTAGTTATGTTCGCAGCGCCACCAGTGCCAGCAGAGCTGTTGCTCGATGGATTTTGGAAGAGCGCATAAAGCACCTGAAGCGTATCTGTGTTTGAACCATAGGTCGCGTTGAAGTTGGTGGTATTCGCAATGGGGGGAGCTGCTGCTGCTAAGAGAGAGACACAGGGTGCATCGCTAGCGCTGGCGCTGTTGACGCACGCTGACAGAATGTTCGCGATGAGATTCAGTTTGCTCTGCTCGGGCGTAGCCGTAACCACGACAGCGGGATTGATGTTGCCCGTGTGACCGACCGGAGAAGCTGCACTGAGATCTGTCGAAGCCTTGGAGAGGCCTGTCGTTGTATCGGCGAGAAGAGCAACGGTTTTCGAGATTCCGTTCATAATGATGTACTGCTGGCCGGTCCCGTCCGCCGAGATGGTTTCCGCGGATGGATTGAAGAATTGTCCAATCGCCGCCATGGTGGCTGTCGTGGTGACCTCGGTCATATAAACGAAGTTCGCGCCGCTAAGGCGGCTGCAGACGTCATAGATTGCGATAAATGCCGCGGCGCTGTTGTTCTGGGTCGCGTTCCCGTTGTTCTGAGTGTTGCCACCCTTGGACATGACATAAACGAGCGGGTCAGTGCCAGAAGGACAGGAATACATATTCCCCGCGGGTGCCTGTCCGTTCGTTGGGTTTTTCGTGAAGGTGAAAGAGCCTGTGCTGTCCGTTGTGGTGGTTGCCCCCAGTGTTGGAGAAAAACCAGTTGATTGGCCGGCGTACCACAGCTTGACTGTAGCACCGATGACAGGCTGATTACCGCCATGAATTCTGCCGCTGAGACTCGCGGGCGTGGTGAGAGAATTTGAGACTGGGGCCGTAGACGACATATTCGCGCAGCCAGAGGTGAAGACGAAGCTCGTTGCTAACAGTGCGAGCAGATTTCGCTTAGAGCCCGTCAGCCGGGCGAAAGAATTGCCAATCATGGGTGTTCCCTCCGAAAGGTGGTAGTGCGGTTTGCTATGCAAGGTAGTTGCCGTGGCGACAGGTTGTTGGGGACCAGGGGGAGTTCGCAGTCATATTCAATAAGACGGGGCTTCGGAAAAAGGTACCTGATTGCATATCGAAAGTAAAAATCTAACGAATGTGCGACGCGTCGTGTTCAGTATCTCCTTCGGAAGCAATAGCTGCTGAAGGAGGACGTAGTTGATGGCAGATCAAGAATTCTTGTACATCTCATGATGGAGCATAACCGAGGTTAGCGATTCTGTTGCTTAATTGCTCATGATACTTTTGGGTCATTCATGGTGGCACTATTTGTTTAATAGTTGGAGGGTACCTAACCCTCCGCGTTCTTGCCACTGGTGATTGGAGTGACGACTGTTCGCCTAACTAACGGTATTTCCGTGGTTTAGGGGGCCATTTCATGATAGTGAGAGAGTTGTACCGGGAACACCGATCAACGAGAAAGATGGTCTGTCGCACCACTAAGTGCATGGATTGCAATACCTTGATTTTCAGGCCCATTGTTGTTGCTCAACTTTGTTCCCTGTGGATATCTTAAAGCGTCGGGCTTTCTGTGAGGGTCTGCAATGGGTTCGCCGAGCGGAGGAGGGGTCAAACGCGACCGTTTTCGTCTGGCCGGCTAAGCGTTTCAACCGGATGGGCAACTTTGGTCGAATGGGACTAATCTATCCGGATAGATTTCTTCGAAATCCAAAAATGATTCACCGGAGAGAATTCAATGCGCGAAAGATCCCTAGCATTTGTATCAAGCATAGCTCTATCCGCTGCGCTGATTTTGAGCGGATGCAAGAGTTCGACGCCTGCTCCGGCTCCTGCCGCGGCGCCAGCACAAAGTTCGGCCCCTGAGGGGACTGCGGCTCCTGCGGCGGCACCGGCGGGGGCCCCGGCGACTACTGCGAGTTCGGCTGCGGCTCCGAGTGCGGCGCCTGTGGCACCTGCTGCGGCTCCAAGTGCGGCGCCTTCTGCTCCTGAGGTTTCTGCCGCTCCTCCGCCTCCACCGCCGCCGGTGAAACTGACGGCGCCTGCAGGAGCTGCAGTAGTGGTGACGATTACTCAGCAGTTGAGCGCGAGTAAGAGTTCCGTCGGTGACGGGTTTACCGGCGTGCTGGCTCAATCGGTGAAGACGTCGGGCGGCGCGACGGTTTTTCCTCGGGGAGCGCATGTGGTCGGGACCGTGGTGGCTTCGAAGGGACAGGGAAGATTCAAGGGGTCAGGTGCGCTGGGGATCCAGGTGACGTCCATCTCGGGTATGCCGGTAAGTGTCAGCGAGTACGAGAAGGAACAGAAGGGTAAAGGCAAACGGACCGCAGGCTTCATCGGCGGCGGAGCGGGTGGAGGTGCGCTGATCGGCGGATTGGCCGGTGGTGGCAAGGGTGCCCTCATCGGTGGTCTCATTGGAGCCGGGGCTGGAACGGCAGGAGCGGCATTCACTGGGAACAAGGATGTTGTGATTCCGTCAGAGTCCACGATTAACTTCCACTTGACGGCGCCAGTCACGGTAACGGCGAAGCCAAAGGAGACAGAGACTGGGGCGCCTCCACAATAAGAATGACGCGGTACGGCACCTGCTCCTTTTAACTCTGAGCGGGTGCCGTTTCTTTTGGTTGCGGCGATGGTGGGGGAGTCGAGGCTACTGGCGGTAGACTGGATTCATGCGGCTGAATCCAGTTTTTTTGTTGTCTGCGACTGATGTCGCGCATTTCCCTTCCGAGGCAAGGACGTATGGAGCGCCTGAGGTCGCGTTTCTTGGGCGATCGAATGTGGGGAAATCTTCGTTGATCAATTCGCTGCTGGGATCGCGCGAGGCGAAGGTGTCTTCGACGCCGGGGCGAACACGGGCGATCAATTTTTTTGCGTTGCATGAGGGCGTGGGCGAAAAGATGAAGGTGAGGCCGGCGTTGATCTTCGCGGACCTTCCGGGATATGGATATGCGAAGATTTCGAAGTCGATCTCAGCGGAGTGGCCGAAGTTTATCGAGCCGTATCTTGCGGAGCGGGAGACGCTGGCGCTTTGCATCTGCTTGGTGGATACGAATATTCCGCCGCAGGACAATGATACTCAATTGATTACATATTTGAAGCAGACGCAGAGGCCGTTTCTGGTTGTGGGGACCAAGGCGGACAAGCTGTCGAACAATCAGTTGGCGAAGTCGGTGATTGCGCTGAAGAAGGCGCATGAGGTCGAAGAGATTTTGCCGGTTTCGGCAAAGACTGACGCTGGGACGAAGGCGCTGTGGGCGAGGCTGATGGAAGTGGTGGAGTGAACATCTCTTACGTCTCCGCCCTGCGCGCGATGTTCGGGACTGGGTAAGGCCCGTGCGCTGGTCGCGGTGCTGTCATTTCTAACAGTGGCAGTGTGGGGCGATAGGGGATTTGATGGATGCACGACTGGGTCAGCGGTACGCGCTCTTGTGAGATTTTTTCACTGGGCTCGCTGCGGCCGACACCTCACTCGTATTGGTACGACGAAAAAGGAGGAGCACTGTGTTCAAGAAGAATTTATTAGCGATCAGTGTGGCAACAGTCGTGATGTTGACAAGCAGCGCGCGTGGTCAGAGTTCCGCGCAACAACCGACGAACGCTTCGGCCCAGAGTTCGGTGGACCAGGACATCGATTTGATACGGAAGGATGTTCGTTCGCAAAAGAAGCAGATCATCGCTGCGAATCTGCAACTGACGGATGCGGAGGCGGAGAAATTCTGGCCGCTCTATGACCAGTACACGGCCGAACTGGTCAAAATCAACGATGCAAAGTATGCGGCTATCAAGGACTATGCGACCAACTACTATACGTTGACCGACGATAAGGCTGTGAGCCTGACTCGTCAGATTCTCGGTGTCGATCAATCGGTAGCGCAACTGCGGGAGAAGTATGTGCCGATTATGGGTAAGGTGATTTCGGGTAAGAAGACGGCGTTATTTTTCCAGCTTGACCGGCGTTTGGTTGCGGTGATTGACCTGCAGTTGGCAGCGGCGATTCCTATGGTCCAACCCTAGAGTTGGAAGCGGCGGAGTGATGCTCGCAGAAGAACGGACTATTGCGATTTTACCGGAGTACAATCGAGCCTCCGGCAAAGCTATCATATCGGCTACTGCATTCCTTACCTGAATATCAAACCGGGCCCCCCAGAAATCCGTATTCGATCGATCGGTCTCGCGATCGACTTTAAAACAACAGCTCGGAAAATGAGGAGGAGTTTGTGATCAGAAAATGTCTTCTATCAATGAGTATGGCGGTGGTGGTGATATTAACGAACATCTCAGTGGGCTATGGTCAGGCGCAAGCAACGACTCAGAGCAGCGTGGATCAGGATATCGCGCTGCTGCGGAAGGATATCCGTTCGGATAAAAAGCAGATCATCGCTGCCAATCTGCAACTGACGGATGCCGAGTCGCAGAAGTTCTGGCCCGTGTACGACCAGTACACAGCGGAGCTCGCCAAGATCAACGATGCGAAGGTTGCGGCTATTAAGGACTACGCGGCCAACTATTCGACCCTTACCGACGATAAGGCATTGGCGTTGACCCGGCAGATCATCGGGATTGAGGAATCGGTGGGGCAGTTGCGCTTGAAGTATGTACCGATATTCAGCAAAGTGATCTCTGGCAAGAAAACCGCCTTGTTTTTCCAGATGGACCGCCGGCTTACGATGCTGGTCGATCTGCAGGTGGCGTCGGAAGTTCCTCTGGTTGAACCGTAAGAGCCTTCGCGGTTTGTTTAGAGGCGTATCCCTATCCGCCGATTGCTTATCGTGGATACTATCCGGCTTACTAGAAGGGATAAAAAAAGAATGCTCCGGGGATTTCCCGGAGCATTCTTTTTTGAGGAGGAAAGATGATTTGAAACGACTACTCGCCGTAGTAGTCGAGGCCGAGGTGGGTGATCGGATCTTCGCCCATGATGTGGGTGCGGGCGGCGAGGTCCATCAAAAGGCGTAAGATTCTGGTTGCACCCTGTGGGCCCACAGGGTTCAACCAAACGACAGCGATGGGAAGGAGATATCCGTGATCAGGAAGAGTCTTCTATCATTCAGCGTGACAGCAATGATGATTTTGACTGGCCTCTCGTGGGGTCAAAGTTCGACGCAAACTCCGTCTAACAATTCGGCCCAGAACACTACGGACCAGGACATCGATTTATTGAGGAAAGATGTCCGGTCACAGAAGAGGCAGATCATTGCTTCGACTCTTCAACTGACTGATCAAGAGGCGGTGAAGTTCTGGCCTCTATATGACCAGTACACTGCCGATCTGGTGAAGATCAACGATATGAAGTATGCGGCGATCAAAGAGTACGCGGCAAGCTACTCTACAATGACGGATGATCAGGCAACGGAGCTGGTGCGCAAGATGCTTGGCGTCGATCGATCGGTTGCGGAGTTACGGCTGAGATACGCGCCGATGTTCAACAACGTGATACCGGGGAGAAAGACCGCGGTGTTCTTCCAGTTGGATCGGCGGCTGGTGATGCTGATTGACCTGCAGCTGGCTTCGCAGATTCCGATGATCGTCATGTCTGCAGAGACCCCTAAACAATAACGGCCTGCCGATAAAAGAAAGAGCGGCTGCGAAGGTGAGATTCGCAGCCGCCTTTGGTGCGATGTATCGATTACTCGCCGTAGTAGTCGAGGCCGAGGTGGGTGATTAGGTCTTCGCCCATGATGTGGCGGAGAGTGTTTTTAAGTTTCATAGATTGGATGAAGAGGTCGTGCTCGGGGTAGACGCCGGGGGCGCTGTCCGGTGCTTTGAAGTAGAAGCTGAGCCATTCCTGGATGCCGAGGCCGCGCAACGATGGTGTGCGGGCAGCCAGATCCATGAAGAGGATCAGGTCGAGCGCGAGTGGGGCGGCGAGGATGGAGTCCCGACAGAGGAAGTCGACTTTGAGCTGCATGGGATAGCCAAGCCAGCCGAAGATGTCGATGTTGTCCCAGCCTTCTTTGTTGTCACCGCGGGGCGGGTAGTAGTTGATGCGGACCTTGTGGTAGAGGTCCTTGTAGAGGTCGGGGTAGAGTTCGGGCTGGAAGATGACGTCGAGGACGCCGAGTTTTGATTCTTCTTTGGTCTTGAAGGACTCGGGGTCGTCGAGGACCTCGCCGTCGCGGTTGCCGAGGATGTTGGTGGAGTACCAGCCGCTGACGCCGAGCATACGAGTTTTGAAGGCGGGCGCGAGGACTGTCTTGATGAAGGTCTGGCCGGTCTTGAAGTCTTTGCCGCAGATGGGTGCGTTCATCTTGCGGGAGAGCTCGTTGAGCGCGGGGATGTCGACAGTGAGATTGGGTGCGCCGTTGGCGAAGGGGATGCCCTCTTTGAGTGCGGCCCAGGCGTACATCATCGAGGGGGAGATGCCGGGGTCGTTGTCGACTAGGCCTTTCTCGAAGGCTTCGAGGGTTTTGTGTACGGCGGTTTGTTCCAGGAAGATTTCGGTGGAGCCGCACCAGATCATGACCTGGCGATCGGTTTTGGTTTTGAATTCAGCGATGTCGTTACGGATCTGGTTGGCGAGGTCGCACTTATTTTTGCCGGTCTTGGACTTCTTCGGCGTGAGGCGCTTGACGTAGTGCTGGTCGAAGACGGCGGGCATGGGCTCGATGGATTCGAGGTAGGGGCGGATCTGTTCGAGCTGATCGCGGTCGAGGACCTGGGCGGTTTTGGCGGCGTCGTAGAGGTTGCCGCCGAAGATATCCCAGCCGGTGAAGACAATATCGTTGAGGTCGGCGATGGGGGCGAATTCTTTGATGAGAGGGCTACGCGCGTCGGTGCGTTTGCCGAGGCGGATGGTGCCCATCTGGGTGAGAGAGCCGATGGGTTTGGCGAGGCCACGTCGGACGGCTTCTACTCCGGCGATGAGGGTGGTGGCGACGGCTCCCATGCCGGGAATCATGACGCCTAATTTTCCAGTGGCAGGCTTGATGCTGGCCGCGGCTTGCGTGGCGGCTCCAGGTGTGGACATTCTTGGCGGTACCCTTCTATGGTGCGATTTTTCCGTTAGGCGGAAGATTCAGTATCGCGCAGGGAGAGTGGGGGTGCAACCGAATGCAGTGTTTATGGGGGCTTTAGCGGTAACTCGGTTTGTTATGAGGTTGGGCTTGTCGGGCGAAGTGGCGTGGCAAATGTGAAGCGGTGGATAGTGGGTCAGCTTGAGGCATTGCTGTGTCCGTAGTTGCCGATAATCCCGTTTCGCAGGAAGTTCGTTTCAGATTCACGCAATAGCCATGCTTCAGGCACCTTCGTCATACCAGCGGATACCAGTGCGGTCGCCTGATTGTCGTGTCCATACTCGAAAGGCTTCCCCGATTGGGGACATAGGTAACGGCTAGTCGGGTTGGCCGAAGTGATTTTCGTTAGTGCCCGCAAAGTCGGGTTATCGGCAAGTTCAAGGTCGAAGTTTCCGAAAACCCCTTTTGCGGAAACTATGAATTGGCGGGATTGTTTCCGAGTTGCCGACGATACACTCGGAATGAAGAGCGCAGTTGATCGCAAGCAGGGGGATGAATGTTCGACCAACTAGACGAGCCGCAACACACGCATCCCACAGAAGGCTCTGCACTATGCGTGTGCTACGACAACGAACGCTCTACATTTGATCGCCCCGCACTATGGATCCCAATCGTCATCGTCATGTTTGCGAGCTACAGTTTCCTTTTGGCTATTGCCGATCTCCCTTACGGCATCCAGTTAGGTTCACTTGTCCCCTACACAGCCTTCGTCGCGCTCGGTACGTTTAGCTCCCAGCGCGGGATGCAGCCCTATTTCTTCGAGTGTTCGATCGTCCAACAAACAATCCCTCGGTTGCTCAGGCGACACTGCAATTTTCTAGTTGCCATCATCTTCCTCGAAACAATCGCACTGCGCCTGACCTGCTACATGCCAGCGTCTTGGCTCAGTAAAACAGGAAAAGACCCCTCGCCCTTCGCCATAACTCTTTGCGTCATCTGCGTGTGCCTCGCGTCCATTCAAGTGTTCACAAACCGCACTATGCTTGAACGAGCGCACGAGAAAGCACGGACTCGCCTAACCCCGCCAACACTGGCTGGTGACATTGCCTGAGTAACCGGCAAACCGGAAATAATCCCGTTCTGCCCGAAAAGTCGGGTTTTCGGCAGTTTCGACCCGGTAGTTTCCCAAAACCCCGTTTCTAAGGAAATTCGTTCCTCAGGTCGATTCATCGCCACTGGTGTGTCGCCATCGTAACCAAATCGATGCCTAGGGACCGTTGTTTGGAAGTTGTAGAATGACGCCAATGCTCACATTCACGCAGCTCAAGGTGTCTAAAGCCAGCCGCAAGCTCACTCAGAAGCAGAGGGCACAGATCGTAGACATTGAGGTGGCGAGGAAGTTCGTCCGGCAAGCGATAGAGGAAGCTCTCGCTGTCAATCGTCACATACCAGAAGGACTCTTGGGAGAAGACCTAGATCGCATCTTCACCAACCAGCCTGTCCACTTCGACAGCATGGGCTATGCTCCTCACTGGTTCGAGCGTCAGGACATCAAGTGGTGGGGGAACCAGATATGTCGCGAGCGTTACAGGAGCGAGTACGAGCAAAAGTAGTAGCCCTCAAGCGACATTCCTGCGAAGTCGGGTTATAGGCAAGTTCATACGGGGTCGCCCTGGAATCGACTAGAGGGCTTTTCGGGCTGGCGCTTAATGGTTGGTCCGGAGCCACATCCTGGGGGCAGCGGGATCATGTTTCCACCTTTGACGCCGCCCTTACCATCGGGTGAATACATCGGGAAAGATTCACCGTCTCCGAGATAGAAGATTGAAACTTGTGTGCGAACGGCGACTGCATTGCCATGCTGTTCAAACGGCTTATATGTCCATTGTTTGATCGCTGTGATCGCGGACTCTCTCAATTCAGCGTATCCGCTCGTAACCTCTTCGTCGCTCACCTTCCCGGTCTCGTCGATGGTGACCTTGAGCATAACGAGCGCGTTAGAGCATTTGAGTAGCGCTCCCTCTGGCAACTTGGGAGCAACTACGTTCAAGAGGCGTTTCGCCATCTCAATCTCAGGCACCTGGACCGCTTTTCGGCTCGAGGTAGAATCCTGGGCCAAGCACCGAGGAAGAATAGAGACAGCCAGCACAGAGCAGATCAGAGAGCGAATAGAGATGTGGAGTTTCATCGAAGCAAGGGTATACCCACCGATAACCGAGGGAATGCCACTCTCTCCCATGTGCTTAGGTAAGTTCCCCCAAAGTCGGGTTTTCGGCAAGTTCATTCTGTAGCGGTTTGTAGTTTCCGAAAACCCCGTTTTGCGGGAACTACGGATCACCTCTAGATTGGTTGGCCCGCGGGGGGACAATGATTGCTTCCGTATCGCCGACAATATCTCCACTGTAGAGCCGTAGGAGCCAAGCTGAAGTTTTCCGTATAGGCGATTCGGTGCACGTGCAATAATGGCCGCGACATCTTTTCCGATGCAAAGCTCGTTTCGCAGCGCAGTCGTCATGTCCCGTACCGCCGCCGTTGCTATCGCGCTGTTAACGACATGGGCGATCGTCAACCTCGTGTACGCCCTGGAGGGCCCGGCGCAACACTTGCTGATTTTGATCGGGACTGCCATCGCAATCCACGACATTCCAGCATACTCTTCGACATCTGAAATCCGAATGGCGCTACTTCTTTCCAGCCAGTCGCTGCTGAGTGCACTAACAGAGTTCGGCATGGCGTGGATCGTATCGAAAGCTATATACGGAGCCGGTCCTCTCACGGCGCTCCGAAGAGCCCACAAAGAACTGAAGGTTATCCCAAATGCTTGAACGCTTTAGAAGCGCGCTTGTAGAGAGCTACGTAGGCACCATTCTCGTCGGTTGGTTATTCGCCGAGGGTCTTATTCATGCCGTTGGAATCCTCACGCGGCCGCTGGTCAACTGGGAAGCTAGGGTCTTTGCTCGTTCATTTTTTGCAGAACCCAGGCCGGCAAAGTCCGCAATGGAACGGATCCCTTGGAATGAAAGTTTGCCGGAGGCATTATCGGCATTAATGCTCCTGCTGATTGCCTACGCATTGCTCCGGTGGCTCTATTACGGACGAACGGCGTTTGTAAAATCGCACTCGGCTGAGTGAGTCAATGGCAATGCGGAAACTATGGCCGAAACTTCCGTATTACCGGCAAATCGGAAGTTATTCCGCAGTTCCCGCAAAGTCGCATTATCGGAAAGTTCGGGGCCGTTTAGGATGAAGTTTCCGATAACCCCGTTTTCGGGAATTAGAATTGAACCGCGTGGATCAAATCAGAATCGTCGATCCAGTAGCTTGAGCACATTCGCGCGGCTACACTGGGGCAACAAGCGGTGATTATGCCAACAACTCCATCTGTGCATTTCAACTACGAAGACAGTACCGTTCGTTCTCACCTTGTATATGAGAACGGCGATAGCGAACTGTTGGCGTTATTGCGCGTGGGCCCAGACCTCCGCCGATTGGAGGAGAGTTCGTTTGCGGGAGATGCCGTATACGGAGACATCATTCGAGTCAGAGAGATGGATGATGGAACGCTCTTGTTTATTGAAATAACGAACCGTTCGAATTTTGTGACCCGGAGTTGGATATTATCAGCGGATGTCCTAGCGACCGAACGCATTCAGTCAATCCTGAAAAGCGTGATGAAGGCAGGAGGAATGTGGGAAATAGCCTTTGGTGGACTGCTGATGGTCCACCTGCCGCCCGACATCGCCAAGTCTATTTTCGAGCAGATTAGCCCTGACTGATCGTAACCTTTGGGCTGCTCCCACAAAGTCGGGTTATCGGAAAGTTCGTGCCTACGACCCCGGTTACACGCCCATCACGCGCCACTTCTGGACGTGTTCAGCCATATGGCCAGATATCCACTCGGTTCACGGCGCACCTGCGCATTTGGGTTAGACAGCATCCCGCGTAACCAGTTCAATTGACCGTAAGCGTAACGAAGGTGGAATGGCTTAGCGCGCCTGCGGTTCCGCTCACCGTGATTGTGTAGGTTTGGGACTGGCCGGTAGTTGCCGAACTTCCTCCACTACAGCCGCTCAGACTGGCCGATGCAGCGATCCCGGCAGCGATCAGTAAAAGCCACGCGATGCCACGGGTCCATTTGCTTGCCTTGCGCAGCCTTCCAACTAGGGGCATCAGAAGAGTGGCCAGTGCAAACGGGAGAGAGAGAGGAGCGCCGGGCCGCCTGGGGGCGCTGCGCAAAGAGCCTGAATTCGATGGGACGGCGATGGTTACAGTCACGAGTGTGGAACCTGCGCCGCTCGTAATGGTGGTCGGCGAAAGAGTGTAGGTTGAACCGGCAGGGCCACCCGATGCGGAGAGTGTAAGGGCCAGGGGAACGTGGTTGTAGGAGCGACAGGATTGAAGGTAAAGGTGTAGGTCGCAGAGCCGCCGCGACTGATTGTCGCCGTGGTGGTTGCTCCCGCGGCGATGCTGAAGTCTTCGACTACCTCGGTGAGAGGTGCTTTGGCAGCAGCGTAATTTGCATCGCCCGCGTAGCTGGCAGTGATGGTTTGGGACCCTGCGGTCAGGTTGTTGACGGAGAGCGTTGCGCTGCCCGATGAGTTCAAGGTGCCGGTGCCGATGGAGGTTGTGCCATCGAGAAAGGTGACCGTTCCGGTGGGCGTTGCGCCAGTAGCGGTGACGGATGCCGTCAAGGTGATAGGATTTTGGGCAAAGACAGGATTGGCGCTGGAGGTGAGAGCCAGGGCAGAGTTTTGCTTGAGTTGATACTCCCAGAGATCATTCAGAGACCAAAAAAAGCCGACGGAATCGAATCCTCCTCCGCCAAAAAGCCACAGGTGGCCGTTCCTATCGGACCAACTAGCCGCGTCGTCCCGGCTGCCCGGAACGTTGACGGGAGCAGAAACGCGCAATGTGCCATAGACCCCGTATTCGCCGTTCTGAACGCAGTTTCCGCTGCTATTCTTCGCACGGCAGGTGGGGGTGTTGCTACCGGACATCCAGGCCCATTGCCTGGTCTGCGGATTGAACTTCCAGAGGTCGTTCATTAGATTGTCAACACCGTTGACCTGATTATCTCCCCCGAAGAGCCAGAGGTTGTCATTGGCGTCGATCGCGCCAGCCGCTCCACGCCGACCGCCGGGAACATTTCCTGCGGCAGGCTGGCCGAGCGTGCCGTAGACACCTCCTTGGGAGCATTGGATACCCGGCTGATAGCAACTGCTGTTTCCCAGCGTGCTGCCCCCACTCACCCAAGTCCATTGGTTGGTGGAGGGATTGAACTTCCAAAGATCGTTGAGGTAGCCGCGAGCGCCGATGGAGTCGTAGCCGTCCCCGCCAAAGAGCCAGAGGTTGCCACTGCTGTCGGTCCAACCGCCGGAGACAAATCGCCCCCCGGGGACGTTGGCGGCAGAGGCGACTCCCTGGGTGCCATAGACACCAGGAGAGCCGTACGCTGTGTACAGTGCCTTGCTGCTACCTCCCATCCACGCCCACTGGTTTGTGGAAGGATTGAACTTCCATAGATCATCGAGCAGGGCCTGAGTACCAGCGGAGTCGCAGCCGGGCCCGCCGAAGAGCCAGAAGTTGCCATTAGCGTCTGTCCAACTGGCGGCGTATGAACGGCCACCGGGGACGTTATTGGCTGAAGCGACTCCCTGGGTGCCGTAGATACCGGGCTGGCAATCGTTAGCGTTCGGCACTGTGCTGCTACCACCTATCCATGTCCACTGTTTCGTGGTGGGATTGAAGTTCCAGAGGTCGTTGAGGATTCCAAAAGTCTTCGCGGAATCATAACCCGACCCACCAAACAGCCAAAGATTGCCGCTGCTGTCAGCCCAACCCATCGCTCCCTGACGGGCACCAGGAACGTTGGCTGCCGCCGGCACGCCGAGTGTTCCATAGACACCACCTACCGTATGGTCGTATCCGCTCATCCACGTCCATTGGTTGGTGTCGGGATTGAACTCCCAGAGGTCATTGAGGTGAATGGATCCGTCTGTCGCGGAAGTAGGCGCGCTTCCACCAAAGAGCCATAGATTTCCGCCGCTGTCAGTCCAAGTCGTGGCAAGAGCGCGGTAGCCGGGGACGTTGCTGGGAGAAGGAACTCCCAGGGTTCCGTAGTTACCGGTTTGCCCAATTGACGTGTTCGCGCCGCTCATCCATGCCCACTCTCCAGATTGAGCCTTAGAGCTGGTGGTTAGAAGAAGGGTGATTAACAACATCGCGGTTGCGGCCAGTCCACGCATGAGACGAACTGTTATGGCTGGTCTCGATGTCACCGACAGGAGGACTGCACGAAGGAGGGCCTTGGGCTGCGACCGTCCACCAAGGAGAAGCTCGACATTAGGGATCATTGTGGATGGATGTTTTGACTACGACGCAGACTATAGCATTCTCCAGCTTTGAAGCGATGAGAATGTAACACTAAAGATGCATGAATTTCCGGCACCTCGTGCGATGAAATGCTGCCAGCTAGTGAGCAAAAGGTATCATCGCTTGAAGGCGTGCGGTGCAGTGGTAAACCCGACTATCTCTACACGATTGGATCTCCGCGTGTAGGCGACAACGATTTTGTTAATATTCTCGCAGGCGTCGACGTCCGCCGTTTCGTGGATTGTTGCGACATCGTCACTCGCGTGCCGCCCGAGAACCTGTCTTTAACTGACCCTTATAAGCACTTCGGCGATCCGTCCTACATCGATCGCGATGGCAACCTGCAGGAGAACCAAACCGACGCCTTCATGCTCAACGATCGACTTCACGCCTCTGCCGACTACATCTTGAAGACAGCTGGATCAGTGGAAATGTAGCAGTTCGCGAACTCGCGGATCATGCACCCATCAACTATGTGGAAGCGCTGAAGTGAAGGATGACGAGACAGCCACGGGCCGATTCCCCTATCCCTTGGTGATAACAGCCCCTTGCGGGAAGTTCGAAAACTTAGAACAAACCGCCAGCGCTAGGATCGTTTCGGATTGCCGACGACTGAGGAGAGGAATGCAACAGTCTGCAGGGCACGTACTGTGACATAACACTTCCGGATGTCGTGCCTGAGACAGGATAGACAGGCAGCGGTTCAACCAATGACGAAGTTGAGGCCAACCCCTGATTCCAAGGTTGCACTTGCTGCATGCAAGGAAACCGACCAGGTTTGATCCTCAACGATGCCGTCGACGGCGACACCACCCCATGACTGAAAAGCCTCGACTGATGCCTTGGTAAGAGGTCCAAACTGACCGTCAATGCCTTGCGGGGTGGTGTTCCACTGCCCGTCCGCACCGTTTGTGAGAAGCCTCTGAAGGCTCCTAACCACGGCGCCGGTGGAGCCTTCTCGAAGAGTTGGCATGGGGCCACCATCGGGTAAAGCGTTCCACGTGAGTTGGTCAACGACGCCGTCGACGGTTAGGTTGGCTCCCTGCTGGAACTCCTTTACCGCCGTCTCTAAGCTATTGCCGAATATACCGTCAACGGTGATGCTCAAGTCCGGAGTTCGTCGCAACGCCCGCTGCAAGCGCTTGACCACATTGCCTGTAGCACCGAGAGTGATTGTCGGCTGGCCTGGATTGGGCATCATCACCTCCTTGCGATCCCTTTAGAAAGCTCGATTATAGTGGCCGGTTGGCGACAACAGGTGATGCACTCATCGATTGCCAATTCAGACTGGCATTGAATCCTTTGGGAGGGCGCAATCCGGATTATGAACCTCGGTTATTGAAGCTCGCAAGGCGAGATTGAAACTCGGCTTGACTCTTGCCGAGACTCGGGGCATTCGAAGGGTACGCTCTTGTGATCGGAGCATCCACGAATCATTCGTACCGTAACGCTTCCAGCGGATCGACCCTCCCAGCCCGCCGCACCGGCATCCAGCACGCCAGAAGTCCCACTCCTAGAAATAACGCCCCCACCACGATCAACGTCGCAGGATCACTGGGCTGCACTTCAAACAGGAACGACTTCAGCACTCGCGATAAAACAATCGCGAGCACTGTACCCATGAGTACGCCACCTGCGATCAGCCGAAATCCTTCGCCGAAGATCAACTTGCGAATGTCACTTTGTTGCGCGCCCACTGCACTGCGAATCGCTAACTCCCGGCGTCGCGAGACCACCGACAGCGAAAGCATGCCGTAAATTCCCACCAGCGTCAGCACGCTCCCCACCACGGAAAACCCTGTCAGCAGATGCATTGCGAATGTCCGTGATGCCAGTGATTCGTCGCGAATCTGTTCCAGTGTCTTCACGTTTTCAATCGCTGCTGTCGGATCGACGGAGCGCAGCTCGTGTTCCACCGCAAGGACCACTGTGCGCGGATCCGCAGTTGTCCGTACGACGAGATGCTTCGAAAATGCGCTGGCTTGCCACAGCGATAGATAGATCTCCGGCGACGCCTCCTGCGTCAGATCATCCGTCCGGCCATTCGCGATCTCTCCAACAATTTCTGTGCCGGGTTTATCTCGTCCGCTCAGCCAGAATTTCTTGCCGATTGCGTTGCCCTGCGGAAAGTACCGGCGTGCAAATGCCTGGTTCACGATGGCTACGTTTGGCGCTTTATTATCATCCGTCGATCGAAATTCCCGCCCCTCAATCTGTGCCATTCCCATTAACTTGAAATAGTCAGGCGTTACCGCGCGTAGCGGCAGCGCTGTTTTGTCGCTCTCTTTTACCGCCGGCGGCTGGCCCTCAATCTCCAAAGTCGCTGGCCAGTTGTTGCCGGTCAGTGGCACCCCCCAGGCAAATGCCGCGTACTGCACACCGGGAATTGCCGCAACGCGCTCCAACGCTTGTCGATGAAAGCTGCCCCAGGTCGAAAAGCTCTGTACGTCGGTCACACTCATCGTCAAGATTCGCCCCGTGTTGAATCCCGACGGAACGTTTGCGATCTTCACCATCGTGCGAATCAGCAACCCCGCACCCACGAGCAGCGCCAGCGTCAGTGCTGTCTGCAGCATCGCGACTCCCCGCAGCAACCGCCTTTCTCCAATCCCCGCCGTCCCTTTGGGCCCGGCGTCTTTCAGCACCTCCATTGGATCGAGCCGAAATGCTCGCAGTGCCGGAATAACTCCCGCGAAAAAAGCTGCGAGCACTGCCGTTCCAAGCCCCCATCCTAAAACTGTCCAGCCTGCTGTCACTCCATCGAGCCGAGGAACGGCATGTCCTGCGATCGCCTTGAACAGCCTTACCGCGCCGAAGGCGAGCCCTACTCCAAATGCCCCGCCGATCAACGCCAGCAGCAGGCTCTCCGTCAAGACCTGCCTTAGCAGGCCTACGCGACCCATGCCCATCGCGATCCGAACGGCGTACTCTTGTTGCCTTTGCAGTCCTCGCACCAGCAGCAGAGCCGCCGCGTTCCCACAAGCGATCAGCAGTACCAACGCCGCGGCGCCTAACAGCGGCAGCAGAATCCGCTTCCCGTCCCGGTTCATCTCGTCCGTTACCGGCTCCAGCTGCGGCACGAACCCTTCGAATTGCTTCTCGACTTGCGCCTCTCTCGCCGTTAGTACGGCTAGTTCCCGTTGTGCCTGCTGCGGAGTCGCTCCATCCCGCAGCCGCGCGACGACGTTCCAGAACGGCTCTTTCAGACGCTTCGGATCCGGATAGCCGGGCACCCAGAAATCACGCCGACTACGGTTGGCGGCACATCCCAGCGGCTGATGCGTACCGTTTTCCCAACAATCTCCTTATCGCCGCCAAACGCCCGCTGCCAAAACTCATATCCCAACACAATCGCCTTCACCGGCCCTTGCGCGAAATCTGAATCCTCGAAACCGCGCCCAACTACCGGCCTCAACCCCATCACCCGAAGATAGTCTTTGGTTACATCCATTCCCTGCATGGATTGGCTACCGTCATTGCGGATTAAAAAATTGAAGGTCCAGTCATACGCGGCGATTCCCTCGAACGACTTCCCTTCCTTCTGCCACTCCATCCACTGTTCGGCAGCCCAGCCGCGCGGGCTGTCCACCTTCTGTCCATCTGTGCGGGCTGCAGGAATCAGCACGAGTTGCTCCGGCTTCTGATACGGCGGCGGTGTAAGCAACACGGCCTGAATGAGACTGAAGACCGCAGATGTAGCCCCGATCCCCAGCGCCAGGGTGAGCGCCGCGATCAGACTAAAAGCCGGCTGCTTCCGCAGCATCCGAAACGCAAACCGCAGCTCTTGGAACATGCGCCACCTCATTCCGTTTTGGTTTTCTGCGAACTCCCGCTCAGCATGGGCAAAATAATAAGACGTTGGTTAGACCGCTCTTGTTCCCTGATTCATCGGTTGGACAATAGAATCGCGGCCCGGTTAGGTTACAGCAATGCAATTGTATTTTTCCGCAACCCGCCTTGCGTTGAATTCGAGACAGCCTTGTAGCCGGCTACGAGCCGTAGGTAGGAGCCCAGCGCGGACCGCAAATCGGTTCTCAATGAATGCGTAATCGAGAATGCTCTCATTGAGACAGGATAGATATCGAAAAACGGGGAAACAGAATCGAAACTCCGCTTGACTCTTTGCCCAGGCAGAGCGTCACTGGACACAAGAGTTATGCGGGGTTTTAGTGGATCCAATAGCTAATTTGCGTGTGAAACTGCCTTCGTTAGAGAAGCCTCGACTGAGGGAGTTGTGGCAAGAGAGCTTCAATCGTCCCGCATCGTCTCGTCTTCGCCGAGAGCTGATGCTCCCTATTCTGTTCTGGAGCATTGAATAAAGTGCTCCGCGGGAGAAGGCGTTGTCGCCAGAGGCATTCCCTGTCTTGCTCAACCTCTTTTTACTTCGGATGTGCTTCTCTTACGGCTATTACAGCGCCGCGCAGATATGGTCGAATCTGGCTACGTGTGCAGCGAAGGCAAAACAGTATGGCGCTCGGTCGATTATCACCACGATGATCAGTAGAGCCGGATTCGACGCCAACAAGAATGCCTTGAATGCTCTCATCCGCGCGAACTATAAGCAGGCAGGATTCGACTACCTGAACGATCTTGCTGCGGTGCCGGGATTGGGCGCAGACGGTTCTTACTCCAACACGGGGTGTTTCAGTTACGACGAGACTCATTTGATCGGCCCGGGACCAGGAACATGCGGCTTCATAGGAACCAACGGTTTTACAGGTTACGGAATGGTTGAGCAGCTATCGGAGAATGCTGTGAATACGATGGATGGTTCGTCGGCGGCCAATCCAGACGTCTCAACGTCTAACGCTTTCATCAGCGCCTACAAGAACAACTACGTCATCCAGACACCAACGGCACCGGCGACTTTCCAACTGGTGGACTGCCAGGGACAGTCCTCTCCCCGAGTCGTAGTCAATGGCTCGTCGTCGTTTACGATCACAATCGGCAACTCTCAGGAGGCTGGCTGTTGGTAGGCTCGTCAGCGTTGCTACCCAATACTTCCGCAACTTTTATTCCTCGGTTGCTTCGGCCGCCACCGGCGGTTGTCAATGGACTCGGCAGTAGGCGTGCTTCCTCGTCACTTGCGATCTTTCATCTCAGGCTTGTGTAATCCTTCACGGCTCTATCTCTCGGATGCAGCCCACGTTGCGATTACAGTTCCCTACACCGGGTGGAGTGTGGCCCAACTCAGTGCAGAGCATTGCACTTTTCTGGTCAGACTCCGTTCTTGAAAAGATCGTAGTCCGAGTTCGGCTTTAGGTCATGAGGGCCGAGTCTTTTTTCTGAAGCATTTTGATTTCGCCATCAGAGAGACGCTCCATCTCTGGTGAACGCTCGGAACTATCTGTGCCAGGTTGCTCAGTCTCAGTTTGCGCTCCCTCGCCGGTTTGGGCACCTTCTGGCGCGTTTGCAGCATCCACAGCCTCACCTGTTTCGGCGGCAACCGTTGTCAGCGCTCGCGGCTCTCCGCGTCCATACGGATAGACGATCTGATCTGTACTCGATACTGAGGTTGATGATTAGCGACGGATTGCTGCTTCCGAACCTGAGGAGGGCTACCAGTTGTACAGACCTGTTTCTCGTGGAGAGATGCGTGATGTCTTGATTCACCTTCGTGCTTGTACAGCGTGAATAAACCCCATGCCGAACAGAA
>Ga0206911_1067_pt1 | contig 25128 bp, 22 predicted proteins | sample Alteio_BWOrgHeat_74_FD_152956 | JGI IMG/M metagenome (GOLD analysis project Ga0206911, IMG submission 152956) | Enriched cells from forest soil in Barre Woods Harvard Forest LTER site, Petersham, Massachusetts, United States -... | ecosystem: Environmental > Terrestrial > Soil > Temperate forest >...
TTACTTTTTTAATCAATAAATTTTCAATTTTCTGTAATCCACATATTTACCAAACTTCAAATCAAAAAGTTGAAATCATAATCATTTTGAATTTCTAATAATATTTTAATAATATTAGATATTCAGATGGAATCCAAATTGGATTCGCTGGATGATGAAGATAAAAAAATAATTTCCCAAGAAAGTAACGTAAAAGATCGCATAATACAAATCTTAAAAAACAAAGCAGGAGATATTAAAATTTTAACTAAAACGTTACCTCTAACTGGAATATCACATTTATTATTAACAGCATCTGATCCATTAAATAAAATGTTAAAAATGAATTTTAAAGAAGGTATTAACAAGGAAATTGATTTTTCAAAATATGGTTACAATGCTGTTGATAGTTTTATATGGTATATTCATACTGATGAAATTTATTTTCCTAATGATTTTGACGAAACTTTCGATTTGCTAGAATTAAATGAAATTTATGAACAAAAAATATATTGCGAATTGACTATGAAAAATATTATCGATTGCACATCAGATGAAAATTCAATTGATGTGTTATATTGTTGTGAAAAATATAAAGTAATTAATCCTCATATGAAAATTAAAATTAAAAATCATGCAACAAAATATTTATTGATGAATTGTGATATTCTTATTAAAGAATATTTACTTTATAAAAAAAATCATGATAAAGAAGATGGTGACATTGAAAAAGAAGAAAATACAATTAAGATGAATATATTAGAAAATATAATGGAACAATATACTAATTCACAAATTATAATTTTATTTGAAGGTATATCCGGAAGTTTTAATGAAATCTTAAAAAAAAATATGTGATGCAAAATTACTAACAAAATATCCTCAGTTAATTAAAATTTTGGATATCAAAATCAGTGCCAGTGGTTCATATCATTACACAAAACAATATACAATAATGTCACTAACAACTTGTGATGAATATGTTATTGTAAAAAAATCTCCAGACATGAATATGTTATCTATCATACTTCTTGAAAATTAACACTTTATAATACATCATATATAGTTTTTAAAAGTTTGGCTTGAGTAATGTTGCTAGTTGGTTTTTCTTCTGTTTGTTGAGATAAAGACCATGATTTTATATTCTTATTCGATTTAATAGTTTCTAACCATACCTCAAAATCTATATCAGTTGTACAATTTGATGGCCAATCTATAATCATTGATTCATATTTACTATAATCATTGTAATCATAGCATGAAAAACTTTTGATTTTTCTAAATTCTTCCTTACTAGTAATATCATCAATTGTTATTTCAAAGATTGCAATCTGTGTTTTTTCTTTATTATTCCATGCAATTAGTGTTACTGTCGGTCTTTGTCTGCATTTTTGACCTCCACATGCACAACAACAATTGCAATAACAGTAGAAATATATTTCTTGTAATAATATTTGATCTTTTGATGCAATCGACTTTTCTTCTAATAATCGAATAATAGTTTTATCAATAAATTCATCATTATAAATTTTAATACGTGGTGTTTCTATATAACTATGTGACATTTGTAAATTATATGGTTATCATTTATAAATATAAACTATTAAATCATCAACTTTTTTTCCGACTAACAGCCATACACGCAAGTATGGCCAATGGTATCGAAAATAAAATTGTTCCACGTATAATTTTATTTTTTTTATTTTGTTTGTCATCCAAACAATTTTTATTATTATATGGACATGGTTCTTGAATTTTTACGGATAATAATTCACTTTGCTTATAACGACGCTTTTTAATTTTTAGACTTGTTAGATTTGTTAAAATTTTCAGATCAGCTAATTGGACTGTGCAGTTTTTTAATAGTTCTAAGCTAGTAATTTGTGTAAAATATTTAAATGAATCTATGTGATAATCATAAAAGGATAATCGTAATTCTTTTAGCTTATTGAATTGTATCATCATGTTCCAATTAAATGTAATTCTTGCCGACCCACAAAATATACTTAATTCGGTCAAGTTTTTATTATATTTGATTGCCTCTACAACAAATTTATATTGTAATGTTTTAGTAAAATCTGTTCCTCTGGCACCACCATGGATATGTTTTGTTATGTCAGCATCTACAAAATTATCAGTAATTACAAATGTATGTAAATTTATAACATGTAAAAAAATTATTCGATCCATTTTTTCAATTGGATAATGATGAAATACTAATTTTTTTAATTTTGTTAAATATTCTACTGACTTATGGGAAATATGCGGGGCAAATCCTGACAATGTTAATGATGTTAATTGTGTCAGATACATTAATCCATTGTCTGTACAACAATTATTGTTGATAACTAGTGTATCTAAATTTGTAAGTGTTTTTAAACTGTCATCGATATTGTTATCTAAAGTATCATTCGTATCATAATAATCCATTTCGTCCTCCACAACTACTAGTCGCAGTGATCGTAAATTTGTTAACCCAGTCAATGCATCATTTCGTTTAAAATCATTGTATAAGGTCAACGATTTTAATTCTGGTAAAGATTTCAATCCAGAACCTTCAATACATCGTGCATCTGTAATTAAATTTCGTAAATTAACTAAAGTAGTAAGTCCATCATCAGTGAAATCTGGTGCATTGAGTACTTCTAAAGCAGTTAAATTTGTCAGCATTCGTAAATCATTATTAATTAAACTTCGTCTATTCATATCGGGTTTGTATAAAGCACCAGTCAAAAAATGTAAAGTTAAATTTTGTAAATTTGTTAATGAACTAAACGGTGAAACATCAGATTCCTTCTCTGGATTTATGTCAAATAAATGTACAACAATTTTCAGGGAAGTTAATTGAGTCAATGTGTTAAGTATTTTCATGTGTATTTTCTCAAATATAACCATGCTTCCTAAATCTAACGTACACAATTTTGGGAATGAATGTGAATATTCCAAGAAACATGCTGGCATATTACTAACTTTAGCACTTTCTAAATTAATCATCTTTTTTAATAATTCGTAATAATGGTAGTGAGGAGAATCAAAATTACAATGTACAATTGATGTTGTAAATTTTTCTGACCATAAACTGAAGGAGTTAACTTTTAGTTTAGGAAATTTGAACACATTGCTTATTTTTTCATAATCATCCAAACATTTAATTTCTATTACAGGTTGGGTCTGTTGTGATACTTGATTTTTGCAATAGACACTTGCCCTACTTATTTCTAAAATGTCACTTAGCAATAAATAACCACAGAATTGATGCTTTGATAGCCATAGACGAATAAATGAATTAAAATTAGCAGTCATTTTTAATTCAAGATGCTGGACACCTGATTGTCTAATTAGATGAAATTTAATAGAAAGAACAATATAATGATATTTTCAACTTTTCTCAAGTTAAAAAATATATCCAATATAATTATATACATGGACGATTATAAGAAAAAATACATTAAATATAAAAATAAATATATTAATCTGAAAAATAGGCAACGTGGTGGAAATCAAAATAAAGAAAAATCATTATATTTACGTCTTGGTGGTATTTATACAATTTCGGCTGTAGTTAATCATTTTAGTGATGCTGTAGTTAATAATCCAATAGCAGGGAAAAACTCACCAAATCAATATTTAAGAGAATGGTATACAAATCAAATGGAAGGTAGATTACCAGGTTTGAAATGGATGCGAACATTATGGTTATGTGATAATGCAGGTGGTCCTTATAAATATGTTCCAACAGTAGCCGGTGCATGTCCATTTAGTTTAGAAAATGCTCATAAAAATTTAAGAATATCACCGGAAGAATTTGATGCAGTAGCCGGAGAACTTGCAAAATCGCTTGATCATTTTAAAGTTCCAGAAAAGGAAAAAAATGAAGTTTTAGCTGTGTTTGCACTACATAAACCAGAAGTTGACCAAGGATATTTTATCTCAAAAGGTATGCCAGTGGCACCAGTTAGATGTCCTTTTCGAAATAAATAAATTAGTTTAGAACAGGTTTTGACTTATCACCTAATTTCCATGATGCGTATGATTCGTTATAATATTCAGCTCCCGCTGAACTGTATCCACGTCCAAATTTGAAAGAAAAACCATCATCAATGTCAAAGATTGGAACATCAGTAAAATCACAAATTCCATTTGGAACAATACCAAACAAAAAGATTTGTTGGGTTTTTTCTTCTTTCTTTTCTTCTGTATCACATCCATATTGATCTTTAACAGGAACTTTAACAGTAATTTCACGTTGAACACCAAAAACTACCATTTGTGTTGTAAATGGTTTTTCACCAATAAATTGTTTCTTCATAGTAATACACTTGCTAACATCAGTTACTGCATCACCCAATTCTTTTTTCAAATCAGTAATATCAACAATATTTGTAAATTTCTTAAATCGTGAATATAATTTAGGAAATTTGAAACGTTCATCAACAAATGATTTGATAAGTGTATGTAAGCCTGCATACTTACTTTCAACTTTTCCTTCACAAGGAACGAAAGGTGCCATCATGTTAAACATATCATCTACCAGAACACCACTAACATACAATTTAATATATTCTTCTGCTGGAGCACCTTCAATATGTGGTGATGGATTTCTAATACTACCTTTTTCCCATTCATATTCCTTTTCTGTCAAAACGGATTTGCCAATTGTGACAGAACTGTGATGCAATCGTTTCAATTCTTCTGTATAAAATTTTTCTGCTTTCTCATCTCCTTTTTTGTAAAAAAAGAAACTATTTGATTTGATTTCTGTTGGAACAGTACATAACATATCCATTGTTGGATATTGTGTAGTTTCTTCAGGAGTTGGAGTTGTTGACATTATATAGAAATAATTGTTTTATAGCTTTTTTTATTATATATTTCAGCATATTATCAGTTTCAATTTTTCTTCAGTTAATATATTGAAGAAAAATTGATAAATAAACATTTTGTCCTATCTTAAAAGAAAGTACCCATTATCACTTTATAATGAGCACATCAGAAACTACTACCGTCAGTGACGAAACTAAGCAATCTGTTCCAATTGTGCAACCCTCTAGCACATCAGAAACTACTACCGTCGGTTCTATTGTTTCTGAAGTTCAAAAACCCATTGATGTTGAAACTTCGGAAAAACCTACCAAACGTTTCTATCGTAGCAGTTATGTTAATAGAGGAGGAGGTTTAATGCATGTCAATCGATGTTTTATTGGTGGATATCCATTTCGGGAAATTCTTATTAATGATGATTTAAAAGTTACTCATCATGATTTTATACAAGAAACAACACCACCAGATCTTCTTGTTAAAACAATAACATTTGAAACAGAGACAAAGAATAAATATGATGCACATTTATTTGAATGTATTAATGACATGTCATATGAAGATCCTGGCAAACATATTTTGCGATGTGCGGTAGCTCCTGCCGGATCAAATAATTTATGTTTTAATATTTGGTATAATGCAAACGGAGATAAATTAGAAGAATATTATTATACTTACGATTATACTGCTCGTAATGGTGTTGCTGCTAATCTGGAAGCAAGTTTAGCACCTGTTAAAAAGGAGGATGCTTTTGCATTTATGCTTGCGAAGGCAAAGGAATTGAGCAAATAATTTTTATTTATTGTTTCATCTAAAAGAAAAAATTAACTGAAAAAAAAATTGATAAATACAATCAACTGGAATATTTATAAATACAAAATACATATCATCTTATGAGTTATCAACAAGATTTGGATGAATCAGCTGAATTGCCTGAAATTAAATCTTTAAAAAAAACCAATACATCAAATTTAAATAAAACTATCACAATCATATTTTATATATTATTTTTATTAATATTATCTTATTTAACATATCGAGTGATGCAACTTGATAATCATATTTATAATCTTGAAAATAAATATCATACACTAGCTGACATGTTAGAATCAACTGCAGAAATTTTAAATAATTCTATTACAAAAGTTCATACTCTCGAAAATCATTATAAAAAAATTATTGGTCATTTTTAATTTATCATTCTCCTGTATACCATTCTTTTTTTGTATAACAACGCAATACGGAAACACAACATAGTCGACCTATCAAACGTATAACTCGACGTGTATTGTGTATTACAAAATACAATATGGAAAAAACCATTTGAATTGCACTCCATGAAAAGATAAATATTGCAAGTAAGACAACAAATATATCATTTGGTTTTGAAAATGATAGAATTGATATTGCAACTAATAAATTTGTACATATAACACCTTGTGAAATTTGCATACCTATTTTTTTTATTTTTTCGCCATTTTGTTTACGTACATCTTCTGACAAAGTTGTTTTTAGTGATGATTTTTCAGAAGGTCGATTACCCCACGATAAATCCCATACGCGACTTAAGGAATATGCACCAATATAAGCGACCATTGTTGGCAACAACAAATAAAATTGTACTATTGAGAAAAGCATGTACATAAATGATGTCAATGAATGAAACAATGCCAAAAATAGAGGTCCTAATAATGAGAAGGCAATAAGTAATGTCATTCCATCTTGTACTTCCCAATCATCAATGGATAACCAAATCGAAGAACGTGTTTTATACATAACAACAAAACCAGAAATCATTGAAGTCATAATAAATATCATAGCAATTGCATTTATAAATGTTGCGAAATGTACAAGAGAATTAATAACTGGAGGTTTTTGTTCTGGACGGGAATGTTTAATAACAAAAACAACATATATTAGACCATATAGTATTAAGAATATTTCACCAAAATAATTATTACCTGTACCAAAATAACTTTGTAACCATTTTAGACTCCAATAAGATGATACTGCGAATATTGCAGGTGATATTATTAGAACAATATACATAAACACCTGACAAATAAGTAATAGCGAAATAAAAGGTTTATTTAAAAATTTTAATCCAGAATTCCAAATAATACTTGGTTTTGATAATAACCACAAATAACCAGCAATTGTTCCATTAATCCATCGTCGTCGTTGTTGGAAAAGTTGTAATGGAGTTGTTTCTGCTGCAAAATAAAACACAGCTTCAGGAACATAGCAAGTATATGCATTTTCATGTGTTTCGACAACAGCTGCATACGATAATACCCTATCTTCTGCCAAATTAAGATTTGCCATCATAATACCACATTCTGATGGATGGGCAGCAACAGTATTAATATAAAAGGGAACAGCTTTATTTTTAATTGCTGAATATCTGTATAGACCACACGGACCAGGAATAACTGGTAACATACCAAAAAGTGAGAATGCGCCAACAAATACTGCTAAACTACTTTCATAATCATAACATTGAGCTGCACGATATAATGACTCCATACTGAAAAAATCATCATTGGCATTTTGTTGTTTAGCAGACATTACTCGTTGTCGACCAGATACAGCTGTACAATTTTTTCGATCAAGTAATTCTTTTACTAATCTTGTCAAACAATGAGGTGCAAATAAAGTTCCACAGTCAGTAAGAAAAACAAATTCAGCATTATAGAAATCAGCAAATGATGATAGTATCCAGTCATGCGCATTGATTTTTCGTCTGTTATCCCTTTTTGCCAATAGTGAAATTTTAATGTTATGTAATCCATCAATATTAATCGGCTGAATTGATTGACCGTCAGGTGTCATACGTTGGACAATAAAAGTTCCTACACATTTTGAAAAATCATCTTCTGGTGCAATTGGTTTTATAGCTGTCCACCATGGAGGATAATTTTCATTTTGTGGGAACATTTCTTGCATTTTTTTTTTCATTGATTCAGAAGCTTTCCACCATCCATCCATAACTAATAAGATATGAACATCAAAACCGAGTTTTTCAAGTGATAGCATGTCAGAATATAAACTATTTATAGTTATCATCAAGTCATCTGCTTCCTCATTATAAAAAGGAATAAGAATTGGTAACATCTTTTTTTTTATTACAATTTTTTCTTCTTGAGGAGATACATTTATAACTATATCAGATGATGGCGTCTCTGATAATGTTACAAAACTATTTGGTTTATCATGTGCCCAGTATTTAACATTTGGTTTTGGCCGAAAATGTGATTGACCTCGAAATTCGTGACAAGAAGTATTAATAATTTTTTCATTATTTTCAATATTACCACGTGGAAATGGTCCTTCCTCTTCTTCATTATAATATTTATGACCATCATAATTATCTTGATCTTTCTTATCATTCTGTGCAATTGGATTAATAATTTTTATATCTAAATTATATTCACGTGGTGGCATATTTGTAGAATCAGTCGTGGATTTTAATGGTGCATAAAAATTGGGAACTAATTTTTCTTCAGGTATTAAATTTCGAATAATTTTCTCACCGCAATTATTACAAAAATTATATGATACATCAATATCATAATAACATTTAATACATTTCATAAGTGTATTTTACATTGATATTCAAAAATATTAATATATATAATTGGCATTATATATTTCAATTTTTTTTGGAATAATATCTTATAATTTGCCTGTATACCATTCTTTTTTTGTATAACAGTGACATATCTGCACACAACAAAATCGCCCAATCAAACGTAAAATCCGTCGCGTATTGCGAAAAATAAAATACAATATCGAAAAGATCATTTGTATAGCACTCCAAGCAAAAATAAATATGGCAAACAAAATAATAAATTTATCATTATGAGTTGCTAATAATAATATAGATGATGTAACTGCCAAATTAAGACATATAACTCCATATGCAATTCCGATACCAATTTTTTTTATTTTATCCGCATTATTTTTGCGTTCTTGCTCAGATTGAGTTGTTTTAAGTGATGACTCTTCTGATGGTCGATTGCCCCACGATAAATCCCATACACGACTCATCGAATATGCACCAATATAAGCCACCATAGTTGGTAATAACAAATAAAATTGTATAATAGATAGTAACATGTAAATGAAAGATGTTATTGAATGAAATAGCGCTAATAATAAAGGTCCCGCAAGTGAAAATGCAACAAGTAGCATCATTCCATCCTCCAAAGTCCATTTATGTATGGACAGCCATATTGTATGACGGGTATTATATACGATGGAAAAACCAGAAATTGTTGAAGTCATAATGGCAATCATTGCTAAAGCATTTACAAAAGTGATGACATGTACAAAAATTGTACTAACGGCTGGTTTTTGGGATGGGCGAGCATGTTTGACAATAAACATTACATATAATAATCCATATATTGCTATGAATACTGTTGCTAAATAATTACCAATATGCGGAAAAAAATTGTCTTGGATCCATTGCAAGCTCCAATAAGATGATACCGCGAATATTGCAGGCGAAATTATCATAATAAGGTACATACAAATTTGACATATAAGTAGTAGTGAAAGAAAAGGTTTATTTAATACACGCAATCCTGATCCCCAAATAATTTTTGGCTTTGATAATAACCATAAATAGCCAGCTATGGTTCCATTTATCCATCGACGTCGTTGTTGGAAAAGTTGTAAAGGAGATGTTTCGGCTGCAAAATAAAATACAGCCTCCGGAACATAACAGGTATATGCATTTTCATGTGTTTTTAGTACAGCTGCATATGATAATACCCTATCTTCTGCCAAATTAAGATTTGCCATTAAAATACCACATTCTGTTGGATGGGCAGCAACTGTATTAATATAAAAGGGAACTGCTTCAGTTTTAATAGCAGAATATCGATATAGTCCACACGGGCCTGGAATAACAGGTAACATACCAAAAAGTGAGAATGCACCAACAAATACTGCTAAACTACTTTCATAATCATAACATTGTGCTGCTCGATACAATGATGCAACACTAAAACATTTATCAACGACATTTTGTTGCTTAGCTGTCATTACTCGTTGTCGACCTGATACAGCTGTGCAATCCTTACGATTTAACAATTCTTTGGTAAGCCTGGTTAAACAATGAGGTGCAAATAAAGTTCCACAATCAGTAAGAAATACAAATTCTGCTTTATAAAATTTTGCAAAAGATGAAAGCATCCAATCATGTGCATTAATTTTTCGTCGATTATCCCTCTTTACTAAAAGTGAAATTTTCATATGTCGTCCGGTACCAATATCAATTGGAATAATAGAATTTCCACCAGGAGACATACGTTGCACAATAAAAGTTCCTACACATTCTGATTTATCCGATGATGCATCAATTGGTTTAATGGCAGACCACCATGGTTCTATTTTATCATTTTGCGGGAACATATTTTGCATTTTCTTTTTCATTGACTCAGATGCTTTCCACCATCCGTCCATAACTAATAGAACATGGACATCAAATCCAAGTACTTCCAATGATGAAAAATCATTATATAAACTGTTTAAAGTTAACATTAAATCGTCTGCTTCTTCATTATAAAAAGGTACTAAAATTGTCAACATCTTCCTTTGTTGTAATTTTATAGGATCGGATATCGAACTATCTGAATTAATTGGCTGATCATCTGCCCAATATTTTACTTTCCATTTTGGTCGAAAATGAGATTGTCCAATGTATTCATTACATATCGTATGAATATATTTTTTACTTTCTTCACTCATTCCATGTAAAAATGGTCCATTATCTTGCTTCTCATCAACATTAATAATTACATCTTTTTTTTCAGATGAATTATAAGTAATGATGGAATCATGCATTGGTAAAGAATCATTAGACCCAATTGGGTACTTTATATCCTTCATTTTCTAATTGTTCAAATACTTTATCTATTGACATATATATATTATATATATTTCAATTTTTTTGCAATTAACACAATTTGAAAAATACTGATTCATCACTAATGGTTATATTATTGGTCTTAAATGCAAGTTGTATTGTTTCAAAGATATTTACTCTAACGCCAATTTCATTCATCATAAGGCGAACCATATCTATTTCTAGTTTGAGTTTAACCAAATTTTCATTATTCATACTATTAAAATATTTAGTCGTTTCGGCCAAAACTTGTTCTTGCTTAATGTCGAGCTTTTTGTGATCTGATCCATGTTCAAGCTGATATATTTTACCGGCAATCATATTTTTAACCAATACGTCCATTCGATCGAAAAAGTAATTTAGTACTAAGAATCGGTGAAAATAATCAGGATAAATATTTTTAATAATAGTATATTTATCAATTGGTATTTTAGTTATTTCACTAATAGAAATTAACTGATCACATTCATGACCAAGCTGTTCACAATATGAAGGACTGTATCGAGTCTTTTCTTTATATTCAATGTTTAAAAATTTATCTTTAAAGATTGCTACCATACCCTCATCAGTGATTCCAGTAGGGATCAATTTCCAATCCACATCATATTTAAATCGCATATCTTTTTCCATACGGTCAATACTTTGTTTAATTCGATTCTGAACATGCATGGTAAATTCATTTAAAATTTTTTCTTTGAATTCAATATTATTTGTAACGATATCAGTAAGAATAATATATTTAATATTGGGTGGAATTTGTGAACGCGAACATGCAATAATTATATCCAATAATAAAGATTCATAACTGTCGACACATGCGTACGATTTAATGGGATCATATGACGACCATCCACCTAAATTTCGAATTGTATATGGATTTTTTTTGTATTCATTTAAGAAAGCCTGTATCACATTTGTATTACCCATTTTCAAAATCATTTCGTAAATTTCCCGATTTTCATAATTTTTAACATATGCATTAAGTTTTGGTATCAACGTGATTAATCGATCTTCATGTGATTTATTATCTACTACCAATTGTTTCCATTTCTCAACTGTCAATGTGCGCTTTGCATTCCAACTATCAGTAATATCTGATTGATCAACATACCAAAAACAATATTTAGTTTTGAGTTCCTCTTTCCTATAAAAATTCCTCAATTCAAAATATTTGTCCTTATCACCTTTCGATTCAATCACACATTTATTATGTACCAAATATCCTTTATAATCCCTCATAAGCGTAGCATCTCCTCGCCCATCCCGTGATGACACTTTTTTTTTATAAGTTTCAAAATCACCTTGTGCTGATGTAATTAATTTAGTATAATCACGTTTTTCTGTATATTGATTCGGTTTTATGGATAGATGATTATCAAAATGCGATGTTTCTGCACTTGTATCATAAAAATTTAATATATCATAACATTCTAATACTTCTTTACGATCAGTAATATCGGAAGGTGTTAGTTTGCATTTGGCAGAATCCCTTACCAGCACATTGCAATGATATTTCGGTACCATAATGTTTTCTGGATCCAAATCACTTGACATTATTCCTGAAATATAAAATTGCATTTGTTGATCAGGAGGATAATTTGTATTTTTAAATTCATACCGTGATACCATATCTGGTAATTCATGAGATAGTATCATACAATCAGAATTCAAAAACTGCATTACATGACCCAATGTGTTTTGTTGACTACCAGATCCACAACGTTCAAGGAAAAAAAACTTTCCCCAGTATATTTTATCATTTAAATTTGCAATCATTTCTCGTAATTTAGTTTGGCAGTTAACCAAATATTTTTCTTCAATCCCATGTTTTGCGAACATTGCTTGAATGTCGGTAAGAGCTTGATCAACAATATTCCATTTCTGCACATCAGTACACAATCGAATTTTTGGAATACTGCATGAATAAACCATACAGTCATAATAATTTTTAACCATTTCACCAAATAATCCATACATACTATTCATAAAATTTTCTGGTGCATTAGGAAATACAGGGACAAATTTATCAATGTTCAATGGTACATGTTTTTTAAGTTCTTCAATTAAATCTTCTATAATTAGTGTTGGTGCATCTAATTTAATAGTTATCTTTTCAGGTGATTTAGTGAAAACCGGACGAAATTTATCTGATTGGCTATTGACAATCTTACATAGTTGATGTAAAATGATATTATAAATATGTTCTGGACGAACTTCAACACCACAATCATTAAGCCATGCAGTTAACAAATATTTGAGATAACCATTGTGATAGTAAGGATCTGCACGTGGAAAATGGAATACAAATTCTTCAGCTACCTGCAATTTATTTTTTGCAAGACCGGACGAAATTTCTTCGTTTAGATTATCAATATGATTATATTTTGTTCCATTAACATCGCCACTTTTTTTACACAATGATGTCATAAAATCGGCACATGATAGATTTTCCTTGGGTGTTTTAGGTTTAACATCACTATAAACATATGTTTTGAATTCATCAGAAGAAACCCCTTTAATTTCTACTGGAGATCGCTTAATTTCTGTAGCCATGCTTTTGATTTCAAATATGATATATGTCAATTGTTCATACATTTGTTAATCAGTTATATATTCAATTTTTTTGATTTTTATATATTGAAAAAATTGATAATTATAATCCTTGCTATACTCTTTCTATTTGGCATATCATTATAGATTCCATCTAACATGTCCAACGTATTAGCGTATTCGAAAGTTGCTGTTATATCAGAAATAAAAAAGGGAACAACCCTATCTGAGTCAAAAATTGTCCCTGATGATCAGAGGTTGAAGGCAATTGCAGAACTAGAGGCATGTATCGTGACTATTAAGACATTGAACATCGATCCCATTGGTTATGATTCGTTTTATAAAGGAAAACAACTTTCTGAAATAATTGAAATTTGTCAGACAGGTCTCGCTGAACCAAAAATTAAAGAATCTTCAATGGTGTACATCAACTATTTACTTTTGTTGTTACGACTTCAAGTTGATAATTTACCAAAAATTACTGAACTCTATGAAATGGATAAGAAATTGAAAGACGAATGTGATTTGGTATTGTACACTCAACTCCGTATAGGAAAAATCTTGCGTCCCGGAGGTGCACAAGTTGATGCGTATGTTACTGTTGAAACAAAAAATCAATCCGAAGATAATCAATTAAAGCGAGAATTTGTTACCACAGTTTATAAAGATACTGTTAATGGAAAAGAATTGTTGACAACTTGTTGGCATGGATCAGATGATGCTGCTAAAGCTTGTCATATGCACTATGTTAATCTGATTAATGATAAAGATGGTCACTCAATGGAAAAAATTAATTGGATGACTCAAGGAGCATTATCATCTCATAATCCATCAGTGCGACCTATTCTGGCCTCACCTACTACTCCATAGTTATGGGTTACCGACAAGAATTACATTTTTTTATTAAATAAAATTGAATAATTATGTGATTCATTTAAAAATTTAATTCCCTTCATTATAGTTATGGAATAAAACATTTAATAGAATTTATTAGAAATGTACACTCAGACGCCAAAATGTATATTACCCTATCTATTTCCGTTAATACAACAATTTAAAAATTTGAACATGTAACATATTAAATGATCCACTGTTCATTTTAACAATAATAAACCAGACATATATGTCTTTATTTCATATTTTTGATTTGGAAATAATCAAAAATTTATTTCCAAATAAATCATGTAATGATTTTAATTTATTGAAAACTACAAAAATGAATATATATAGAAGTGTATTTTTTAAAAATCAAAAGGATGAATATTTTGTTATGACAAATGAAATTATAGGAAGAGGTGGATCAGGAACAGTATTTCAGGCATACCAATTATTTGGCGATTATAGTTTTCGTGAAATTGTTATAAAACATGTAACGGTATTTCCTGAAGAAATTATTGCATTGAAAAAAATTGGAATGTACATTGCACATGATTTAGATTATATATTGATGGAAAGGGCAAGAGGTATCAGTTATGATTATATTTTAAAAAGTAATAAATATAGTTGTGATCAATTAATTAAAATTCATAAAAAAATCATAGAAAAATATACATGGCTGAATAACATTTGTAAGATTGATCATGGTGATGCTCGCGCAGATCATATATTTGTTTCCATTGATGAAAAAGGTGATATAAATATCGATTTGATTGATTTTGGTATGAGTATGCCAACACGTAATCAAAATGATGATGTCCATAATTTAAATAATAATATATTGTGTTATTTTTTAACATCACATAATGAAAAATTTAAACAATATATTCTTAAGAAAACAAACTATCCATTTGATATAAAACATAAATCCCCAAAAAATTTACTTAAAAGACTTATTTCATCATTATAATATTTAATTTATTAACTTAGGAAATATTGAAAATGTCAATATGTTGGAATCCTCATTGGTTTACACTATTTTGCATATAAGTCATCTTTGGTTAACAACCAAAATACACAATGAATGGTCCAATTCGTTGTCGTCAATGTGATGGTATTAATGGAGAATTATTCGTTTTGTGTAATTGTATGGAAAATATGAAGTATATCCATGCAGATTGTGTTAAACGAAAAGCTTGCAAACATTGCAAAAAATATTTTGCACGTGAATTACTTTTCCGTTCTGTGACATTAGATAATATTTTGGAATATTTTGAATGGTTTTATGTTAATTATGTAATTTTTAAAGTTATCACAGAAATCATAATATATTTCTATGGACAAGGTATGATTTATAAATTTTTATCGAAAGAAGTAACAATTATTGCAAACATGTTTATGTTTTATGGTTGCTATCATCTCTTCTGTTTGTTTAATGGGAATATGCGATGTATTTATAATATGGTAAACTGCTACGAGGATTATGTAATAACATTCATATTGTATTCAGTAATAAATATTCTTATTACAACCAACGGTAATATATTTTTAATGTTAAATCAATCTGTATTAATATTAATTCTTGATGTTATAGGGATTATTAATTTTTGGAATCAAATCAAACACGATTATTCTAATGTTTCATTCGAATTGACAAAATATATTAATAAACAACTTTTGGAACAAAAATATAATTCTCAAAAGAAGCGTCGCTTGTATATTGTAACAAATTCAGATTCTGATGTAGAATCAGAATATGAATCATCTTGTAACTAGCTGGGAAAAATTTGAAATTTCAACTATATAACGTATCTATTAATTTGTTTATTTAAATATTCATTAAATAATGAGCGACGATCATTTTGAAGAAAAGGATGTAGGTGAAGGTGATTACGAAGGTGATTACGAAGGAGATCACGAAGGAGATCATGAAGAAGATGGTGAAGGTGATAAAAAAAAAGAACAGGGAAAAGACGGTAATTATTATTTTTATCATGGAGAAACTGTAACAACTGAAAACGATGGTAATTATCATTTTTATGACACAAAAGGAAAACTTTTTAAAACAGCTGAATACAAAAATGGAAAGCTTAATGGTACTCAACATATTTATAATAGTGATGGAAAAATTTGGGAATCAGCCGAATATAAAGACGATAAGCTAAATGGTGTATATATAAAATGGAATCAATATTTAACTAACAAACCAGTTATCGAATTGGAATGTGAATATCTTGATGGTGTCTTACATGGAAAATATGAATTGTATGGTGTTATGGGTTATACAAAAGAAATGGGAAATTATAAAAATGGAATAAAGGATGGTGCATGGTCTAAGTTTGATAAAGATGGTATGCTTCTTTATACATATGGATATAAGGATGGCGAAATGCTTGACAAATTTATAACCGCTGACTTTGAAGTAAAAAAATTATTTTGGAACAGTTAATATACTTTTTTGAAAAAGAATTGTAATTGAAGAAACCGGGAAACACGTAGAGAAAAATAATTTGGTCATCTTAATTTTTTTTATTATGCTTCATCAAGTAGTTCCAAATTTGGATACAAACTTTCATTGTCCAAACAATACTCATAATGTAAATGATCGATGCTGCAAGGTAAAGAATATGGAACAGTCCAATCATTTCATACAATTCCACAGTCTTAAAAAATCCGAAACCGAGGCGCAAAATCCCAAATGACAATGCTTCAAGAATTAAAAGTCCAAGATATACTTTGTCTTTTGGATTTCCGCGGGCCAAATATTCATATACAATATAGAGAGAGAAATTAGAAAATTCTACCATGGCAAAAACATCGAAAACAATATCGTGATATTTGTTAGTAGTCATGTAGTAGAGTGCTACTGTCACCATTGCATGATGAAGAATCATTGACATGTTAAAACTGAAAATAGATTTTAGTAATGCTGTACCTAGCGATTTTTTCTGTAATTCTTTGAAATCACGGAAAATCATGGACAATGTGTAGAGACCATCCAAAAAGTTATAGCTGAATGACCATAAAACTGTAATAAGCGATAATGTAGCACCAACAGTACATTTGTTCAACAACTCATTATAATTGCACTTTTCTTTATGATTAAAATTACCCATCCAATAAATCATGTAGAAAAAACATATACCCGTTGCATGAGTAGCCGAAATATAATTACGAATTCGGTTTACTGTTTTTGAACTACCATAAGTGGTAACTTGTTCTTTTGACATTGCTGAGAGCTAATGATTAATTATTTTTATAATGAACTTGATAGGCTATTACTTGTTCAATTTTTCTCTATTAATATCTGGAGATAATTTTTAACGATAATTTTTTTTATATTTAATATTTGACCTAATATTTATATTATTTATTGTAGTTTTATATTTGAGTTTTTGATATGATGATTTTTCAGGTATTCCTGTATTACCAGTGGCTCCAGTGGCTCCCGTTCGTCCAGTTTCACCAATTGGACATCCAAATGAACCATTAACAAAACATGCTTTAGAACCATTAAAATTGTATATGTAGCATGATGCGCAATTTTTTGCTAAAGAATAACATATTCCTGGTTTACATGAACAATAATTTTTTAAAAAATCAAATGTTAGTTTTCTGGAATATAGGATTACATTGCTTACATAAATATTAATAATTTTTTCATTTGAAATATTATTCACAAAAAAATCTGAATTAAAATTGTAATATATCGGACATAATTTTGAAGTTGTAATAAAATTTCTAAATTTTTTATTAACTCTATAAATTTGCATTTTGTCTGTTTCATCAGCAAACTCAACTATTGAATATAACATATCTTTACAATGAAAAATTTCTTTTAACTTGTATATTTTAGTTTTTTTTAATTTTCTTTGTTTTAAATAAAGTTTCATTTTGATTACCTTATTATTATTGTTATTATTTTAAATAAACAAATACATTTTCAATTTTTAAAAAATGAGAAAAGAAATAAATATCTATTCAACAAATTTTATGGTATGTCTTTTAATACTTGGTAATTTATCAGGAAATAATCCAATATTTTTCAATGCGTTATCTGAATCTTCTGGCACATCACATTTTTTGGATTCTTTAGCATCAATATCTTTGGGTTTATTTATATCAACATCCTTAGGTTCCTTTTTTTGATCATCTTTTGATTCATTTTTTTGATCATCTTTTGATTCATTTTTTTCATCATCATATATATAATTTTTACTTTTTAAAACATCATTATTAGTAACAATATTATTATTTTTATCCACAGTTACATTTTTAGTACCCCATCCACGATCCATAATAGTAATCAGTGTCCAAATTCGAATAAGTGCTTGGAAATATTGGAAAATTACAAATGGAGTTAGATATATTACATATTTCCATTTTTGTCGGTTAGTAAAATAGTAAATTAGTTTCAAAAATCGACTAAATAATAACCAACAAAACCATCCAATAACAAGTTCATAATGTCCCATACTATACAACTTGTATGGAAAATATGTAATACCATAAAGCATGAAGAATGGACTTAACATTTTATCAAAAAGAATGAATGCAGTAAATGGTGTAATACACCAGATTTTCCTTTCAACAAATAGTGATGTAATATCTGATCTCCACGAATTTCGTGACCATCGTTTAAGTTGTGAAAGAAAAGCCCATCCAGTTTCAAAAGTAGTTGCAAGTTCACAATTATCTCTTAATTGATGATAAGTTACAAATCCATTATTAATAATCCAACGTGTGATACATTTATCATCACCTGACAAAAGAATCCTTCCAAAAAATTTCTCGTGTGATAGATATTCATCAAATCCTTCACGCTGAAGAAGATCTGTACGATAACAAGCTGTTCGTCCACTTAAACAAGGTGAACCACTATCCAATCGTGTAGTGGCCATTAATTCTAGAAATCGTACACCCAATCGCATATCAGCCATAATACCCCACCAATCACAAAATCCTTCAATACGTCCAACTTGTTTACAACCAACACCACCAATTTTTTTATTATGTTGGAAAGGTGCAACAAGTTTTTCTAAGAAACATGGTGAATTCCAACTAACATCATCATCGGTTAAAGCAACCAATCTTGTTTTAACTTCCTTTATACCACTTACCAGTTTATCTCGCTTACTAAGTTTATCTGATTTAATCAAGGTAACCTCTGGAAATTTCGAACACATTTCTTCTACTCGTTCAAAACCTTCAGCAGAAGATACAACAGTTAATTTTTTAGGTCTATGTGATAGAATACTTTTCAAAGTATCACTAAACCTTGCTGGAGGTTTGTACACTGATATTACAACAGTCACATCATCACAAGTATAATAATTACCTTCTTCAATTAATTCTGGTGTCGCTTTTTTATATTTAAGTTGCTTATAACAACAGGATGGTATTACCTTTAACAATATAAATACACTCCATCGATAAAATAGAACAATACTATAAGGAGTATATGTACGCCAATCTCCAAAATAATCATATATTTTTTTTGGTTTTTGTTCGCTACCAGTACTACTACCACCATTACCAGTACTACCATGGCCAGTACTTGCTCCCCATACAGTGAAGTCAGTCGTTGAGGTTGTATAAATACTTGGTTCTTCTTCTAATTCTAATGTTTGAGCTCCATTCCCAAAAATAATATGTGTTGCAATTTCATCAACAAATGCTATTGAAGCCATTGTGATAAAAAAGACAAGAATGCTCATAAAAAGCCTTTTCATTAAAAGTCTTTTCATTAAAAGCCTTTTCATTTTAAAAGCATTCAATGTTAATTTATTTTTCCTATAATATTATTCAATACTTAATAATTTCAACTTTTCTTAAGCTGATATAAAGACAATTTTATAAAGAAAGTAACTTTTTAATATCCTGTGATTTATCCATACCAGATATCAAAATGCATTCATCAGATTCAACAATAACAAGGTTTGATACACCATTCAAATATATTGGTTTCTTTGTCATAAGAAGACAATTATCTGATTTATAATTTTTACATTTAGCTGATTTATTAATTCCACTACCATCTTTTTCTAATATATCATATACAGAATTCCATGATCCAACATCACTCCATTTACCTGAAAATGTAATTAATGACATTTGATCTGTAGATAATTTCTCATTGATTGCATAATCAATTGAAATATCTTCAACAGGGTCTAATGTTTCGGCAAGTGTTATTAATTTTACATTCTTATTCTCTGTTTCAATTGAATTTTTTGTAGCTTGATCACATAATTTAATAATATCAGGCCTATATGCCCAATACATTTTATTCATTACCTCTGATGCAAATCCTAACATTCCACCATTCCAATAGTGTGTTCCATTCGCCAAATATTCTGTTGCTTTCTCTAGACTTGGTTTTTCAATAAATTTTATTACTTGATTTCCCTTACATTCTAAATATCCAAATCCAGTAGCCGGATAAGTTGGTTTAATACCAAACAATAATACCTTATTAGATTCCTTTTCTAATATGATACTTGCCGATTCCATTAATTTTGCAAATTCATCCTGAATAAATATTTTATCTGACGGTATCGCAATAATTTTCCTTTCTTTAAATAACAATGATACTGCACAAATTGAATATGCGGTATTATATGTTTCAGGAACGACAATAACTGTATATTTACATTTTAAGTTTAACTCAGCCAATTGTTCTTCTAAAATATTAAGATATTTTTGCATTGTTGTAATTGCCAATTCTGGATATTGTGATAAGCGCAATACCGTATTTTGTAAAAGACTATAATCATTTTCTAACTTCAAAAATTGTTTTGGTACATATTTAGTTGATAGTGGAAATAAGCGTGTTCCCGATCCAGCACATAATATAAGATGAATGGGTTGAGACATAAATGAAGTTTTATTAATGTCAAAAATAATATAGTGTAAGCAGGCAATATTATTATCAATTTTTTTATGATTAATAAAAAATTGAATTTGATAATTATTGTATAATCATAAGTATTTTTACTATCATCACGTAATGGCTAAATTGGATCCGGAAAAACCAGTTCATTTAAACATAACATGTTTAGCTGTACAACCGTTTCAAATGGATGAAGTAAAATTGGGATATGCACATGTTTTTCCTAAAGTTATTATTGTTGGAAAAAATTCATCACAAAAACAAAATTTTTTGAAATTAATAACTGGTTTATATGATACTGATTTATTATTTTCACGTAATTTAGAACTTTCCTTTCATAAATCCAATGAACCAAATGAATATGTTAAAATGGGTGGCTTTGGTGGCAATACTTATAAATTAAAAAATCTTAATAAACGTATTGTTGATGAAAATAAGGATGTAATTTATAAGCCATTTAAGATACAAATATATTCAAAAAAAATTCAAAGGGAATATACACTCGTAATATTACCTGATGAAAATACATTAAATAAATATCATGAATCATGTGTTATTATAAATAAATATGATGAATCCTTTATTGTTGTCAATACAAGTGAGGAGACTGATTATGCAAAAATCATAAGTGAACATGAAAGTAAATCACACATTGAACAAATTCCAGAAATTAAAGATAGTAAAGAGTCAACTGAATCATATGAATTTTATCTTGAGAATGTTTTACGATTTGCACAACGACAAGATAAAACCCGATTTTTTGATATTATTAATAAAAAAACAGATGAAGAACTATTTTATGATTGTCCTGATTTTGTTCTTATTCGTGATATGTTATGGGCAGATAAAGATGTTAATAACATGCATTATATAATTATATTTAAAAATCCAAAATATATGAGTATTCGGGATCTTAGTCAGAGCGATATTGAATTATTGAATACAGCTTTAACAATTGGAAAAATTCATATCGGAAAATTATGTGATGTATCAAAAATCAAGATGGAAACTTATTTCCATTATCACCCAAGTGTATGGCAATTACATATACATTTTGTAAGTAGTACTATTGAAGAAAAACATAAGAAATTCATGGTTGATGATGTTATTAATAATTTGAATAAGGATACTGATTATTATAAAAAGAATGATATTGTAATGTAATTTTTTTTTATCCAATTGTAATCACAAAAATTGAAATCCTTATATGATGATATGTATAGATAAATAAATCATTTGGTAAATACAATATAACATATATAATGAATGATTTCGAACGTAAGCAATTAATATGTGAACCAGAAATTAAATTTAGAAATGTATCCATGCATTATCGAACATGTTTACGTCGTTATGAATCAGGATATCATAAAAAAAATTATTTTGGTATTGTGTCATTTCGTTTTATACCAAATGAAGAATATGATTTGGATAATATAATGGCTGAGAAAAAAATAAAATTAGATTCGCCATTTGTTGCATCCAAGTTTCCAGAATTAATATTCAGTGGAATTAAATTAATTTACCCCCAAGACTTCCTTGGTTATGAGGTTCCTTTGTCAGAAAGAATATCATTCAATGATAAAAGGCGAGAAATGATTAGTAGGGAGGATGAACAAATTTGTTGTGATTTTGATGAAATTTATAAATGTTTATTTAATCAATTTGTAGAATTGGAAACAGAATCTAACAATGATTATTTATCTTATCTTAAGGATAGAGATGATTATCATAAATGGGCAAAAGATTCTTATTGCTATTATATCATCTCAACATCGATTCGTGAAAAATATGATGATATAATTAATGCAATGACAAAACGATTTGTAGAACTTAAAAATGATGATAAATTCAATTTGTATATGGAAAAATTAAAAGAAAAAACATGTACAAGTATTACCACAGATATCAAAGAGGCAAAAACAATAATTGATAAAAAGAAAGATAATAAATTAATTATCAAATACAATAAAGCTTTAGTTAGGTTAGCAACAAAATACGATATGTTACTCAGAAAAAGAAAAAGAGAAGATTATTCACAACAATTAAGTAAGAAATTAAAAATATTAAATGAATATCGCACAAAAAAGGAAAAGTTGAAAAATTACTGTTCAATATAATTTACATACATTACAATATTAAATTAATTACAATGTTACTAGAAACAGCTATTCACGCATTACCATATCCAATATTTATTATGACATTTGCTTTTGTTATTGATAGATTATCTGTTAACAATACAATGACATATAAAAAATTACGAAGTGCAATGGTATCAGGTTTTAATATTTATATGTTATCAGTTTTTGATGTTCTAAAATATAATTACAGGCCATCATTCTTAAAAATATATTACAATATAAATGATTATAGTATTCAATGGTTAATTTTCTCTTTTATATTTGGTATTGTGGCAATTGATATTTTATTATGGTTTGCTCACTACTGTCTTCATAATAAAAAAATATTTAAATGGATTCATGCATATCATCATCAATTCACAATACCAAATGCATTTGATTTTTCTGCAGCACACCCCATTGAATTATTTAGTGTTTATTCAATGTATTCTGTCATACCATTATTCTTTCCGATTTATGTAGGAATATTACAATTTCATGGGTTACTATCGAATGTCCTTGGGATCTTATCACATGGAAATGGCTTACGATTATTTTCCAAATTTATTGATTCAGATTTTCACAATACACATCATGCGATTCATTCAACTAATTATGGAATCGGAATTTTCACATCATACTGGGATAAGTTGTTTGGCACTTACACGCCACCAAAAATTCGTGCTGTATAAAAAAAATTGAAATGTTATTTACTTAAAATGTCCATTGATTTTTGTCCGTAAGTACTCACAATTAGCAAGATGGCTTGCTGTTGGCAATGTTGTTGCACATGTGTGAACTGTTCATGTTCTCAAAAGACATTTAACAGGATATATCAATGTATTTCCGTCTCATTATTGATATTGTTCCTCGTATTGTGTTTTACTGTAGATAAACTGTATTACAATATTTCATATATTGTTATAGGAACATGGATTATTTCTGTAACTAACTTATTAAGTTTTCCTGAACTGATCCGCCTTTATTATGGAAAAGAAATGACATATGATGATTTAATTTCACCAAATATTGTTGCACCACAAGAAGAACCATTTATGGCAAAGAAATTTCTCTTCATTCAAAGTTTTACCTTGTCATTTTATCTTAGTGCAATCGCTACATATATTGTTATTAGTGTTCCTATGCCTGCCTCATTCCAAGAATTGATTATTTCTTTTGCGAGTTTGTGGACGACATTTGGTCTCGGATTCCGGTTTATTGGTAAGCCAGTTATGTTGTATTGTATATGGAAGTATACACCTAAAATTAATGTAATTGTTCCAAGTTCATCCGATGGAACAATTGTATAACCATATTGATTTTTTTTTTGTTACATTACGGCCTTACTATTACTTGCATAAATACACAAATATCTCTCTTTTTGAAAAAAAGAGATATTAATCAGAAAATAGAAAAATTGATTAATCAACTTTTGAATCATCTAAAAATACAAATAAAAGTAACACATTATAGAATGGTTTAACAAGGCTAATTTTGAAATATTCATTCATTGGGAATTATATAGTGTTCCGGCTTAACATTGCACCTGATGCCAATGGAAATTTTGATAAGATAGAAAAAGAAAGGATGACACAACTAGGCATTCGCATCGCGAATCTCGTTGCACTTGGCGATTGATGATCGCTTTGATTATGTTATTTATTAATATCAACAAATAACACAATTAAAAGCGAACAAGTTTGCCGAGTGCAACGAGACATGTTATACATGTGTAATTCACTTGGTAATTAGCTCATAATCGTCAATTTGACCTAATTTTTCTGTTAAAATTTGAATGCGTTTCTCAAGTTCTTTATTGTGAATATACTGTTCGTTCATTTTTTTATTTAAATCATTAATGGTTTGTTCTATTATACAATCGAGAATTTTCATTTTTGATTCCATGTGTCGAATAGACTTTGTATGTTCATCTGCATAATGACTCAATGGACAAGGAGGACCACATGGACCAGGGG
>Ga0206911_1068_pt1 | contig 24934 bp, 22 predicted proteins | sample Alteio_BWOrgHeat_74_FD_152956 | JGI IMG/M metagenome (GOLD analysis project Ga0206911, IMG submission 152956) | Enriched cells from forest soil in Barre Woods Harvard Forest LTER site, Petersham, Massachusetts, United States -... | ecosystem: Environmental > Terrestrial > Soil > Temperate forest >...
GGCGACCTCCAAGCTATCGGTCATCGGCGGACGTTTCGTGACCCCCGAAGGATTCGAGGGAGTGGATTCGGTCAGCAATCCGAACTTCTCGGAAGGTCTGTTGTTTACCGTGCTGGAACCCATCAGCCACACCGGCGTCAAAGTTAATTACGTGTTCTCGGACAAAGTGAACGCGACGATTGGCTTGGTCAACGGATGGAATTCCGACCAGGACAACAACAGTCAGAAGACAATCCTGTGGCAGATTGCGACAACCCCGACCAAGCAAATCTCTTGGAGCTTCCAGGGCTTGTATGGCAATGAAATCACGCAGCCGGCCGCATTGCCTGCGGGTGATCATGCCGATACTCTGTCATTAGACACGGTGTTGGGCTTTAACCCGACAGACAAGTTGAGCTTGAACGCTCAATTGAACTGGAAAGAAGTGAGCAATGATCCGACCGTCGTGACGGCCGATGGCGGCTCAGCGGTAGGAACAACGCATGCTTCTGGAGCCGGCATCTGGGTGTCTTATGCCACGACATCGAAGTTCACGGAAATCGTGCGCTATGAGATCGTGTCGGATGAGAACGGCGCTAACGTCTTCCCCAATGGAACAGGCGTAGCGTTCCCCAATGAGGGAGCGGCAGGAACTACGACGAATCAGACCGTGCAGGAATTTACGCTTACGCACAAGACCATGTTGACGCCAAACATGGGAACGCGTTTGGAATTCCGGCATGACTGGTCTAACGAGCCGACTTTCGTGAGAAGCGAAGGCGCGGCCGCAGGCGGAGTGCGCAATCAGAACACGATCAGCGCCGACTGGTTCGTGACGTTCTAGTCTAGTCATCCAACGCAAAAATCTGAGCGGGCCGCATCCCCTTTGGCGGCCCGCTCTTTTTTTGCGCCGTTACACCGACTGAAAAGTTTTGTAAACTTTTACGCAGATGATCGCCTTCGACAAGGATACGTGCACCGACTTCGAGACGGCGCTTTCCAAAGAATGGCTTGAGACGAACGGCCTTGGGGGGTTTTCTTCCTCTACGCTCGTCGGCTGCAACACCCGCCGGTATCATGGCATTCTCGTCGCCGCGACTCATCCTCCGACCGGCCGCATGATGCTCGTCAATGGTTTCGAGGAATGGGTCGTTCTCGGCGACACGCGATACAATCTGTCCTGCCATCAGTACCCCGGTGTTGTGCATCCTAGGGGACATGAAAATTTAATTGGATTCCGCTTAGACCCTTGGCCCATCTGGAGTTATCGCCTCGGGCCGATGGTGTTGGAAAAATCGCTCACCATGATTCACGGTCAGAACACCGTGATCCTCACCTATAAGATCCGAAAAGAAGCTCAGGGCGCGGAGCCCGTTTTGAGGCCTCTCATGACCGGGCGTGATTTTCACGCGCTGCATAAGGAGAATGCCTCCGTCCAAACGCAGCCGGAGATTCGCAGCGGGGTCTGTCTCGTGACACCTTATCCGGGCGTTCCCACCACCTTTTTCCATCACAACGCGAAGGAATTCTCGCCGGGATTTAATTGGTACCGGCAAATGGAATACGCGCGGGAAGCCGAGCGAGGCCTTGAGTCACACGAGGACGCCTGGTCGCCGGGAGAGTTCCGCTATGCGCTCTCGAGCGGGGAAGACGCCATGATGGTGATCACGACGGAAGGCGCCGGCTATTTTGATTCCACTTTTCTTTTAAATGCGGAACGCAAAAGAAGGCAGGCGCTTCTGACGGGGTGGGAAGCTTCCGACGATGTGACGCACCATTTGATTCTGGCGGCTGATCAGTTCCTTGTGGACCGCTATCCCGCCGGAGGACAGGAAAAACGAAAAAGCTTAATCGCCGGATACCCGTGGTTTGAAGACTGGGGCCGGGACACGCTCATCGCTCTTCCAGGGTTGCTTTTGGTAACGGGACGTTTTGAAGAAGCCCGAGAGATTCTTAAAACGTACGCCGCTTATACCAATGACGGCATCGTCCCTAACCGCTTTCTCGACGCCTCAGGACAAGCGGAATACAACACGGTTGACGCCAGCCTCTGGTTCATCATCGCCGCGTTCCATTACATTCGCTATACCAAGGATTTTGAATTTGTGAAGGAACATCTTTGGTCGACCATGAAGGACATTATCGCCCATTATCAGAACGGCACGCGTTTTCATATCCGCATGGATTTGGACGGCCTGATCTATGCGGGGCAGACCGATACGCAACTCACTTGGATGGATGCCAAGGTGGGCGATCGTGCCGTCACGCCGCGATCCGGAAAACCCGTGGAAATCCAAGCGCTCTGGTACAACGCGCTTCGCATCATGGACCAGTTGGGCGGACGTCTTGGGGAAAAAGACGCCGCCAAAAAATGGATGGGCCTGGCGGAAAAAGTGTGGGGATCGATCAATAGTCTTTTCTGGTATGAAGAAGGCGGCTATCTTTATGACGTGGTGAACGGACAGGATAAAGATATTTCGCTGCGGCCGAATCAAATTTTAGCGGTCAGCCTTCCGTTTGAAAGCGTGACCCCGGACCGTGCGGCCCGCATCGTGTCCATCGTGGAAGAGCGGCTTCTCACCCCATTTGGATTGCGTACGCTCGATCCCCGGGATCCTCGATATGTGCCGCACTATAAAGGAGATCCGGCGGCGCGCGATGCGGCCTATCACCAAGGCACCGTTTGGCCGTGGCTTATCGGGCCCTTTTTGACCGCCTATCAGAAGGTCAATGGAAAATCAGTCAAGGTGCAGTCGCACATCCGGGCTCATTTGGCGCTTCTCCTGACTCATCTGTGGGAAGCGGGCCTCGGCACCGTGTCCGAGATTTTCGACGGCGACATGCCGCACGATCCGCGCGGATGTATCGGCCAGGCCTGGTCCGTGGGTGAAATCCTTCGCGTCCTCCGCGAAGAACTGGGAAGCGCTCCCTCGAGCCTTTCTCCCGGCAAGGCAGCCGAAAAAGGCAGCGTCCCCGTTTCCCGCTAGTGGAACAAGAAGTCCTGAAGACCATCCAAACAAAAGATCCCGCGGTTCTCGCTGAAATAGTCAATCAACATGCCGACGCTCTTCTGGCGGCAGCATGGGGAGTCGGTTGGCGCGGGACGGATGCTGAGGATATTGTTCAGGATACTTTCGTCACGTTTCTTAAAGTCTGCGACCGCTTCGAGGGACGCTCCACCGTCAAAACCTACCTTTTTGGGATCCTGTACAAAAAAACGCTCGAAAAACGCCGTGAGGCGGGACGCGAACAAGCGACTGATCCCATTGACGATGTTTTTGAAAATCGCTTCGGTCATTGGGGCCTCTGGCGAACCCTTCCTCGCGGTCCGGAGGACGAGGCTCAGTCCAAGGAAACCATTGCCCTGGTCGAAGACTGCGTCCAGGCCCTTCCGGCTCAGCAGCGAATGGCGTTTTATTTGCGTGCCGTTGAGCAGGAATCCACAGAAGCCCTCTGTAAGATTTTGGACGTCACCGTCACTCATCTGGGAGTGCTGCTTTTTCGCGCGCGCAACAAAGTCAGGGAGTGTGTTCAGAAAAAATGGGCAAAACAATGATCCATCCGCTCAATTGCAAAGAAGTGACCACGCGCCTGGCCTTCGGCGATATCGACCATTACGGTTGGGCGGACCGCTTCATGATCCGCTTCCATCTCGGGATTTGCTGGGTGTGCCGTAAATATGAGCGCCAGATGCGCATGATCGGTAAAGCGTTTCAAAGGGCTGTGGTAAATAGTGGGATGCGGAATAGGACCTCGGATTTCAAAGAACGTCTGATCAGCCGCCTGAATACACACTGAATGATTTGGGCCAGCCTGCCGCTTTTCCTCATCTCCCTCTTGGCTGTTTTGAAAGCGCCGGCCAAGCCGCTATGGTTTGTGGCGATCGCGGCGACGGAATGGGGGCATTATTTGGCGATCGGGTCGGCGCTCGTTGCCCTTTTATGTTGGCGTTTGGAACGGCGATGGACTGTTTCTTCAGGGATGGCTCTGGCGGCGGTTCTGTTATTTCTCTCGCCGCTCCTGCGGGCTTTCTTCACGGCTCAGCGGCTGCCGGAAGATCTGGTTTCCCATTTTGGAAGCGTACTCCCGCGCGAGGGCTTCAAGGCTCCTGCACGCACAAGTCCTTTGCGTGTCGGCGCTCTCTTCACCGGGATTTTTTCTCCTGACGTTCAGATATCCAATGTGGTCTACGCCACCGTGAACGGACAGCCGCTCACGATGGATCTTTACCGGCCGGAGAAGATCGATCAATCGCTGCCCGGCGTGATTGTTGTGCATAGCGGGTCCTGGCAAAGCGGTGACCGGAGTGAATTTTCGGATCTCGACCGGTATCTCGCGGCCCGCGGGTATTTGGTGGCATCCATCGATTACCGTTTGGCTCCCGGCGCGACGTTTCCAGCTCAGCGGGATGATGTTTTTGCCGCCATCTCCTATCTTGAAGATCATGCCAAAGAGATCGGCTGGGATAAGGACCTCCTGGTACTTCTCGGCCGTTCGGCGGGAGGCCAGATTGCGTTGTCTGCAGCCTATGCGGAAAAAATACCCGCCATCAAAGGGGTTATCGCTATTTCCGCTCCGAGTGATTTGTCCTGGGCTTATTCCGTTCCGGCCAACCCGCTCATCATGAATTCTCAAAAAGTCATTGAGACTTATTTGGGAGGTACGCCCTCGCAATTGCCCGGCGCCTATGAGGCGGCTTCTCCGCTTCATTTTGTGAATAAAAATACGCCGCCCACGCTGATGATTCACGGCGTACGGGATGAGCTGGTTTGGGCGGTCCACGAAGATCGCTTATCCAAACGCCTCGCTGAGGCGGGGGTCATGCACTTCTATTTGCGGCTGCCGTGGGCCACGCATGGCTGTGATGCGAACTTCAGCGGTCCCAGCGGCCAGATTTCGACGTATGCGATCGAACGATTCTTAGCCTTTGTGATGCCGTCCGCTCATGAAGAGAGTCTGGCTCGAGAAAGGAGTCCCCATGTCCGACAAAACACGCCTGCTTAAGTTTCTTTGCCTCTTTATTGGCGCCTCGATGATTGCCGTGACGGTGGTCACCAGTCTCAAACAGAATATGATGGACGTGCTGCCCCGCATGATCCACGATCCTTGGACTCTGGCCACCTTCATCGATTTTTATTTCAATATTCTCATTATTTCGGCCTGGATGGCCTACAAAGAGAACCACGCAGGCCGTGCATTTCTTTGGTTTGCCGGTTTTGTGCTCCTGGGCAGTATCGCGACCTCGTTTTACGTGCTGATGCAGCTTCTAAAACTTAAACCGGGCCAGTCGCCCGAGAAAATTCTAGTGAGGTGACCTCATGATTCAAGAATTCTTTCCAGTGCTGGATGCCGTGCCGATGGGAGATCTCTGGGTTCTGCTTGTATGGGGACTCCTCGCGATGGCTTTATGGATGTTTATGCTGTGGCTCTGGCATTTTAAGCTCGAGAACGCCGGGATTGTTGACTTCGGCTGGGCCTCCGGGCTCGCGTTTCTCGGCGCCTTTTACGCTTACAAAGCGGACGGATACGCGCCGAGACAATGGGTGATCGGCACTATGGTCCTTTTGTGGGGAGGGCGACTGGCCTGGCACATTCTGAGCGATCGCATTCTTGGGGGCAAGCCGGAGGATCCCCGCTATGCGGCGATTCGTGAGCGGTGGCAGAATCATTTGGGCATCAAATTGTTCTTTTTCTTTCAATTCCAAGCGGTGCTGGCCGTGCTCTTGTCTGTTCCTTTTGCTCTATTGGCCATTGATCCTTTGCAGCGGATCACGGGGTTTGAGTGGACCGGGCTCATTCTTTGGGTCATTGCTCTCGGGGGGGAATCCATCGCCGATGCCCAACTGAAACGCTTCAAGGCCGATTCCGACAATCAGGGACGCGTGTGCGAGGAGGGGCTTTGGTATTACTCGAGGCATCCCAACTATTTTTTTGAGTGGCTCATCTGGGTCGCTTATTTTGTGTCGGCGCTTTCGACGGCCTATGGGGCCTGGACCATCGTCTGTCCGCTTCTCATGCTGTTCTTCCTTTTACGCGTGACGGGGATTCCGGCAACCGAAGAGCATGCCCTGCAGTCGCGCGGCGAAGAATACGCCGAATACCAGCGCACGACGAGCCAGTTCGTTCCGTGGTTTAAAAAAAGTGAGTAGAAAGGAGAAAGTAGGGAGTAGTGGAATTCTATTTTCTCCTATCTCCTCCCTACTCGACAGAAATCTTTTACCGGATACGCTCATCCGGCAGGGGATCCGGCGGCTGTTGCGCCAGCGCCTGAGAGAGGAAGACGCAGGCAGCCCGGACGCGCGGCAGGCGAAGCTGTCGTCCTTCATCGAACATCTTCGAAAGAGCCCCATCGCGATTGAAACCCGCGCCGCCAACGCACAGCATTACGAAGTCCCGACGGAGTTTTATCAGAGCGTCTTGGGAAAGCACATGAAATACAGCTGCGGCTATTGGCCCGAAAATAGTACCAGGTACCATTTAAATGAGTCGGAAGAAGCGATGCTTGCTCTGACCTGTGAGCGAGCTGGTTTGGTGGATGGGCAGGACATTCTTGAGCTCGGCTGCGGCTGGGGATCCCTTTCCTTGTTCATGGCTCAACGCTACCCTTCCAGCCAAATCCAGGCGGTGTCCAATTCGCGCACGCAGAAAGCCTATATCGACGGCCAGAGCCAAGCGCGGGGAATCGCCAATTTAAAGATTGTGACGGCGGATATGAATCTGTTCGAGACTCACGAACGTTTTGACCGGGTCGTATCGGTTGAAATGTTCGAACACATGCGCAATGAGGAAGCGCTCATGGCCAAGATCGCCGGATGGCTGAAACCCGGGGGGAAGCTCTTTGTCCATATTTTTGTTCATAAAGATTTTGCCTACACTTTCGACGTGAAAGATTCAACCGATTGGATGTCTCGCCACTTTTTTACGGGCGGCATCATGCCAAGCGATGATCTGCTTCTCTATTTTCAACGCGACTTAGCCATCGAACGGCATTGGCGGGTGGACGGCACGCATTACCAGAGGACGTCGGAAGCCTGGCTCTCTCGTATGGACGAGAATCGCGCCGCGATTATGCCGATCTTTGAAGAAACATACGGCCACTCCGACGCTGTCAAATGGTGGGTGTATTGGCGAATCTTCTTCATGTCCTGCGCCGAGCTGTGGGGGTTTCGCGGCGGCACCGAATGGTTCGTGAGCCATTACCTTTTCAGTAAAAAATGAAATCCCTGGCCATTATTGGTACCGGAATTGCCGGGATGGCGTGCGGCTACCGATTGCATAAGGAGTATCACGTGACGGTGTATGAAAAAAACCGTTATGCCGGAGGCCACACGAATGCCGTGGATGTCGAAGAAGAGGCCCGCTTATTTCCCATCGATACCGGATTTATCGTCTACAACGAGGTGAATTATCCGCAGCTGACCCAGCTTTTTCGCGAGCTCGGAGTCGCCTCCAAGCCCGCTCCGATGTCCTTCAGTGTTCAGCATGAGCCGACGGGCCTTGAATTTTGCGGATCCGGATGGTCCGGTCTTTTTGCCCAACGAAAGAATATTTTTAACTCGCAATTTTGGCGTCTGTTGAAGGAAATCAACCGGTTTAACAAGGAATGTTTGGAAGTCCTCGATAACCCGCGCTATGCCGAGATAACGCTTCAAGATTACGCGATGGAAAAAGGGTTCCATCTCGATCTGCTCGAAAAATATCTGATCCCCATGAGTTCCGCGGTGTGGTCGACGCGAGCCGAAACGATGCTCAGGTTCCCGGCGGCGACGCTTGTCCATTTTTTCAAGAATCATGGATTTTTAGGGTTATACACGCAGCATGCGTGGCGGACGGTCGACGGCTCAAGCCGGCAGTACCGCAATAAAATCATCGAGTCCTATCGCGACCGGATTCAATTGGGGAATGCGGCGGTCCAAATCGCGCGGGATGGTGATCGGGTGAACATCCGCGACGCTTCAGGCCAATCCGCCTCCTATGATGCGGTGATTGTGGCCACTCATGCCGATCAGGCTCTGCGGCTTTTGGCACAGCCCACCAAGGCGGAGGAAGAGCTCTTGGGCGCTTTCGACTATCAAAAAAATGCGGCGCTTCTTCATACTGATGAATCGGTTATGCCCAAAACCCGGCGGGCCTGGTCTTCCTGGAACTGGTGGACCGGCGTGGACACTCATGGAGCGCCTCAATCCTCCACAATCTACTGGATGAACAGCCTCCAGGGGCTCCCCAGCCAAAAGAATTATTTCCTGTCGATGAATGATCCGGGACGCGTGCAGCCCCGCCACCGGCTGCGGGAGATCGAGTATGAGCACCCTATTTTTTCCGTTGAGGCCATACGGGCGCAAAAGCGCCTGCCCGAGCTTAACGAGAAAGGGCCTATTTATTTCTGCGGCAGCTACTTTCGCTATGGTTTCCATGAGGATGCGCTCGTGTCCGCTTTAGCGGTGTGTAATAAATTGGGTTCTCACCGCACTCAAGTATCATGAATTCCTGCCTCTATCCGTGTGATGTCATGCATTACCGGCTGGAACCCAAAAAGAACCGTTTTGCCTACAAAATCTTCATGTTTTGTCTGGATCTGGACGACATCGATCATTGGGCAAAGAAGCTGTTGTTTTTAAGCCGCAACCGGTTCAATTTATTTACGTTCCGCGATTCCGACCATATGGAAACCGCCGGGCGCACCGTGAAAGAGAACATTCTGGAATACGCCCAGGCACGCGGGATGGATGTGCGGGGTTCCCGAGTACTTCTCGTGACTCACCTGCGTGTTTTGGGCTATATTTTTAACCCCGTCTGTTTTTATTATTGCCTCGATAAAGCCGGGGCGCCGCTGGGAGCTGTGGTCGAGGTGGAAAACACCTACCGTGAAAAGAAGCGCTACTGGCTGGGCCCCGAAACATTCCAAAACGGCGCGTTTTTCCGTCGCGTCGTAAAGTATTTTTATGTGTCGCCCTATGCGGACTTGGATGCCGAGTTTGAGTTCAAGTTAGCGATTCCCGATGAGAAATTGAACATTTATATCGATGATTGGAAGGAAAACCGTAAGTTCCTGCTCACGTCTCTCACGGGCCGCCGGCAAACGCTTTCGGATGTCAATCTGATTTGGAATACCCTTCGTTTTCCGTTCGTGACCTTACAGGTCATTTTTTTAATTCACTGGCAGGCTTTGATTCTTAAACTAAAAGGGCTGCCGCATTTCCGAAAAGCGGACCGGCCCGAATTTCAACGAGAGGTGCATCGTGCCCGGTAGCTATGAATCCATGGTGCTTAAAGCGCTATCCGGCTTAACGCAGGGATACCTGCACATGACTTTTCCAAACGGGCGGGAACTGTTTTTAGGGTCACCCCAGGCGGAAGTCAAAGCCTCCCTCCGGATTCGGCGCCAAGCATTTTTCAAAAAATGCGTGCTTTATGGCGATGTGGGCTTCGGAGAAGCTTATGTCGATGGAGATTGGGACACGGACAATATCACGAACGTCATTTCCTGGATGATCTTGAATATCGATAACCACCCCGCGCTGTCCGGTTCGCGGAAAGCCGTTTCATCGATCAATTGGATGGCCATCTTTAACCGCCTGGCGCATCTTTTCCGTCCGAACACCTACAACGGAAGCCGGCGGAATATCCGCGAGCATTACGATTTGAGCAATGACTTCTTTAAGTTTATTTTGGATCCCACCATGACGTATTCGTCCGCTTATTTTGCCGCTCCTGAAGAAACGCTTGAAACGGCTCAGCGCCATAAGTTTGAGCGGCTATGCGAAAAATTGAAGTTAAAACCGTCGGACCATCTCCTGGAAATCGGGAGCGGGTGGGGGAGCTTTGCGATTCACGCGGCGAGCCGGTATGGCTGCAAAGTCACCACCATCACGATTTCCCAGGCGCAGTATGACTATGCCGCCGAGAAAATTAGGCAAGCCGGCTTATCCGGCCGGATTGAACTTCGCCTGCAGGATTATCGGGAACTGCAGGGCACCTACGACAAAATCGTTTCGATTGAGATGCTGGAAGCGGTGGGACATAAATTTCTTAAGCCGTATTTTCAGAAGTGCCACGATCTCCTCGGCCGGAACGGAATCCTGGCTTTGCAGGTGATCACCTGCCCGGACAGCCGTTATAAGAAACTGCGCAAAGGCGTCGATTGGATTCAGAAATATATTTTTCCAGGATCGCTCCTGCCTTCGGTGGCGGCGATTAATGGCGCCGTCAACCATACGGGCGATATGGTGCTTCACGACCTGGAAGACTTGAGCAAGCATTACACGCGCACACTGGGCCATTGGCGGGACAATTTGAACAACGGGTGGCCAGGCATCCGCGCGCTTGGGTTTGATGAATCCTTTAAGCGCAAATGGAATTATTACTTGAGCTACTGCGAAGCCGCTTTCGGGATGCGCAACATTTCCGTCCTACAGATGGTCTATACGCGGCCGAACAACCGCCACCTTTGAAACAAAAACTCATCGCTTTCCTAAAACAGGGCTTATCACCAGAGAAGCTGGCGCTCTGTGTGGCGTTGGGGTGTGTGATCGGCGTCTTTCCCGCGCTGGGCTGGACGACTCTCCTCTGTGCGCTGGCGGCGTGGATTTTCAAACTCAACCAGCCCGCTATTCAATCGGTCAATTATGCCGTCTATCCACTGCAATTCATTCTCTTAATCCCGTTTTTCCGTGCGGGGGAATGGCTCTTCAGCGCGCCCAGGCTCAGCATCACACCCCAAGGCGTCAACAAGCTGATCCAATCCGGGGTCGTCCATGCGATTCATGTCCTCTGGAATACCACCATGCATGCCATTGCGGTCTGGTCACTCGTCGCCCCTTTGGCGACGGGGCTCATCTATCTCGTGCTGGTTCCGATTTTCCGTCGTCTGAATCGTTATTGAAATCCTCAGAAAGCCCTGCTATAAGCCATCATCGATGAAGATCACTAAGGGGTATTTCTTCAATGGAATGGCCATCCTGCTTGCGATGGCGATGAGGGTCGACGCCAAGCAGAAAGAGCTTTATTGGCATGGCGATCCTTCTGAAAAGAAAATTGCCCTCACCTTTGATGACGGCCCGAATGAACCCTATACGTCAGAAATTTTGAAAGTTCTTAAAGACAATAACATGCATGCCACATTCTTTATGGTGGGGAAAAATGTGGAAAGGTATCCGGACATCGCTCGGGCCATTGCGGCGGCTGGCCATGCCATTGGGAACCACAGCTACGATCATCGCGATCTCCTGAAGCGAACGAACACCCAGATCCAAGACGAGATCCTAAAAACCGAAAAAGCCATTACAGATGCCACTGGCCAACGGACCACATTATTTCGTCCGCCTTATGGCAGCCGGAACGCGTTGACGGTCGAAGAGATACGCAAACTCGGTTACGTGGTCGTGGAATGGTCCGTTTCGGCAGAGGATTGGCGCAAGCCGGGGACAGATAAAATTGTCAAAAACGTGATGGCGGGAGCCGGAAACGGCGCCATCATCCTTATGCATGACGGTGACAAATGGCGCCACGGCTCCGACCGCAGCCAAACCGTCGCCGCCCTGCCTCAGATTATCGCGCAGCTCCGTGCCGCCGGCTACGAATTCGTCACGATTCCTGAGCTCCTCAAGCTGGATGTCGCAGGCCCCCTCCAAACCGCCCAACTTAGGCGCTAAATTTTGGTCAGCCGAGATTTGAGCAGATCGATTTGCTGGTTGACGGATTTGAGAGTGGGCTGGTCGTTGTTGTACATCGCTCGAAAGCGCTCCCGGTAAAGCCGGCTCATCTCCGACAACAGCAAGTCGGCCAGTTCGGGTGAAGCGGCCGATTGATCTGGTTTATCACCGGAGCGAATGATGCGTTTGGATTTCATGGGCTGTCCCCTCGCCCTAAGTATGCCAGTGGCCTGTTACGTTAAAATGTCCCGCATGTTACGAGACGGTTAACTTCTCCACAGGCCTAAAAAACGCTATGAAATTGAAGGCTGTGAAACCTTTTTTAAATAAATACGTCTAAAGAGGTATGAAGCTTTTTCAAATTCGACCCCTCTTGGGCGGTGCGGTGGTGCTCTTAACACTGGCCGCCTCCAGGTCTTGGGCGGAAGATCATCCTTATTATTCTGGAGCTTATCCATCCGAGAATAATTCGGATAATTCTGCCCAACCCGCTCCGGCCCCCGCGCCTCCTCCTGTCGTTTATCAGCCCGTTCCCGTTTACCGGCGGCCTATTTACCGGGCACCGGCCTGGGCATCGCCGAACGCCGCGGCCTTAGGGCCGTGGCCGTGGAATTTTGATTTCGGAGGCGGGCCCACGGTGATGACCGGCTCGAACAACCTTTTAAACGGCGGGTCCAATTTCGAGTTCGGCGGCGGATACAATTTCTCGCCGCGAGCGGGATGGGTCCTTGAATTCATGAATAATTCTCTCGGCGTGACGAATGCGGCTCTGCAGCAGAACGGCGCCATTGGCGGCGATGCCGGCGTCTTGTCGGTCACGATCAATCCGATCTGGCGGTTTCGTATCGCGGGACCTGTAGGAGGTTATTTGATCGGCGGTGGGGGATATTACCAGCGTGAAATGCGGTTTGATGAACCGTTCCAGGTTTTTGTCCCAACCTTTCATGGAGGCTTTTTTGAATCGGGGGTCTCGACGGTCCGTCAATACGACGACACGGGAGGCGTGAATATCGGCGGCGGTCTCACATGGAATCTGGGATGGGGCACAAAATTCTTTGTGGAGGCCCGCTATCACTATATTTTTACCTCCGGTACCGCTACCCAGATTATTCCGGTGACTTTTGGCTTGCGGTGGTGATGACGCTATGCAACGCTCTATCCGCGTTTGGGGATTTGTCCTTCCAGCTCTGCTCCTCGTGAGCTCTGTTCGGCCCGCAGGGGCGTGGGTCCGCGTTGGATTCGGAGGGCCGCGAGTTGGGGTTTATCTCGGACCGGGGCCTTGGTGGGGGTACGGTGGCTATTACGATGTTCCGGATGACCCTTATTCCTATCCGTACGCCTATTCTCCCTATTACTATCCGTATGGTGATGCCCCCTATGGCCGTCCCTACACCTATGCGCTGCCGGGGGTCGCTCCAACTCCCCAGCAAACCCAGACCTCCGCGGATGATTCCCGGCATGATCTGAAATTTGTGGATGCTCAAATTAAGCGGGCCAGGGATCGGGCCGATTATGACTATGAAGATGGAGACATCACCCGGGCCGAGCGGGATAAGGAATTCAACCGTCTTGTCGGGATCAAAAAAGAAGCCCGTGCCGAAGCCAAAGTGAACGGCGGTTATATCACGGGAGATCAGGAAAGCGAGCTGATACAGCTGTTAAGGACCGGAGGGACAGCAAGCGGATCGTATGCATCGAGCGCTCCGGAAAATTCCGGCCAAAGTCTGAAGAAAGTCAACGAAGAAATAGGCCGCGTTCGGGCTCTCCTCGAGGCCAAGCTGAAAACGGGTGATATCACCCGTGCGCAGTACGAAGGAATGCGTGATTATCTCACCCGCACCGAAAAACAAGTCCACTCGGACGCGGCCGCCAATGACGGCACGCTCACCCCGGACCAGGAAAACACCGTTTTGCAGCAGCTCCAGCGCGCCAGCGACTCCCTCGCCAAAAATCTCATCGCCAATTAGATAATTAGTACCAGGTACCATTTTCCCTTGATACAATAGCGCGCATAATGAAGCCTAAATTCTCCCTCAAAGACGGCGCGTTCGTCATCGAGAATTACAACCAGGCGCGCGCCTTTTCGAGTTTTCTTCCCGGAATCGCCGGTCCGTTCGGCAAACCCATGTGGGTGTTCTATACCAACCGCGGCCAGTGCATCTCGAGCTTCGGCGTCCGCAATAAAAATCGATCGATGGTCGAATTTTATCCCGCGAATAAAGCGTACGCGTTAACGCCACTCATGGGATTCCGCACCTTTATCCGCTTCAAAAGGGGGAGCGCTTGGCAGATTTACGAGCCGTTCCAAATGAACGGGGACAACCGTCAAATTCTGCGCATTCGCGCTCATGAAGTGGAGTTGGAAGAGACGAATCGGACTCTGGGGCTTCGAATCACGGTCGTCGTTTTCAACGCTCCCAATGAGGATCTGCCGGTGCTCATACGCCAGGTGCGTATTGAAAATATGGGAGCCAAACCCTTTCGAGGCGAGATGATCGATGGACTGCCGCAAATTGTTCCCTTTGGCTTGGATGAAGCGCTTCTCAAGCAGATGTCGCGGACGATGGAAGCCTTCGCGGAAGTCCCGCATTTGGACGACAAGCTTCCTTTCTTCAAACTTAAGACCGAACCGTCCGATAAACCTGAAGTTCAGTGGATCGAAGGCGGTTTTTTTAGTTTTTCGCTGCTCGGAGGAAAATCTCTAAAAATTCTAGTGGACCCTGAAAGCCTTTTCGGAACCGACACCAGTTTCCAAAGTCCGCTCCTGTTCGCATCGGGAAAACCCGTGGCGTCACTACCTCAGCGGACAGAATCCCGATTCGACTCCGCCTTTTCGTACGCACCGCTCGCGATTGCCCCGCGCCAGAGCGAACGCCTGTCGTCCTTTTACGGCCAAGCCGACACCTGGTCAGATGCTTCGGCGTTTCGTGAGCGGGTCCAGGTCTCCTCGTCGTATGCCGAAGCCAAACGTGACGAAAATGCCTCTGTTATTGAAAAAGTTACGGATGTTTTTGCCGTCCATTCGGCGTCGCCTGCTCTCGATGCCTATTCGAGCCAATCGTATTTGGATAACGTCCTGCGCGGCGGACAGCCGATGATCCTGTCGGACGGCCATGCGTCTCAAGTGTTTCATGGCTATTCCCGAAAGCATGGGGATATGGAGCGCGATTACAATTTCTTTGAACTCGCGCCGACGTATTTCTCGCAAGGCAACGGCAACTACCGCGACGTCAACCAAAACCGCCGTTCCGAAACGCTTCTTCACCCGGGGTTGGGCGCGGGCAACATCGAAACCTTCTTCAATCTCCTGCAGCTGGATGGATTTAACCCGCTCGTCATCCAGTATGAAAGGTTTCAAGTCGGGGGGAAATTTGTCCGGCCGGGTGATCTCTTCGAAAAGCTTCTGAAAGCCTCAGGCTCGCGCGAGGAGGCCTATCAGCAGCTGGTCAAGACCCTGGCTCATTCCAAAAAAGTGCAAGACGCCGCGCATGGCGAAGGGTTTTGGGTGGATCACTGGACGTATAACCTTGATTTGCTTGAGAGTTTTTTTGCGGTTTATCCGGATCAGCTGAAATCCCTTTTGGTCGATCGGCGCGATTTCACCTACTACGACAACGACCACAAGGTTCAGCCGCGCTACAAAAAGTACGTGCTTCGGGCGGACGGCGCTGTGAGGCAGATGCGCGCCGTGGTGCGCGATCATGAAAAAACCCAGCAGCTGCAGCACCGCCGGGAAGATCCCCACAAAGTTCGCACCCAAGGAGGGACTGGAACGATTTACCAGACGTCGCTTTTGGCCAAGATCCTCGGTCTCATCGGCATAAAGGCGGCTTCTCTTGATCCCTTTGGGATCGGCCTGGAAATGGAAGCGGAAAAACCGGGTTGGTGCGACGCGTTGAACGGCCTTCCCGGCCTGATCGGTTCATCCGTCAATGAGGCATTTGAACTTCGCCGCTGGGTGAAGTTCGTGCTCGATCACATCGCTGAGTGCCTGGCGCCCGGAGCCTCCCTGCCTCTGGCAGAAGAGGTGGCCGAGTTTCTCAAAGCGGTTGAAGAGGCCTTGGCGCTGGCTCGTCACGACGATTTCTTCAAGACCTGGGATACGCTCGCTTCTCTCAAGGAGCGTTTTCGCGAGCGAACCCTTCTGGGGATTACGGGATCGGAGAGATCATTCACGCGGGAGGCCATCGAATCGCTCCTGAAACGGATCGATGCCGTTTTGTCGGCCGGCCTGGCCAGTGCGTTTACTCCCGACGGGCTTTGCGTCACGTACTACATCAACGAAGTGGCCGATTACGAAAAGCTGCCCGTTCATCCTCGCTCGGATCCCGACGCTGTTCCCATCCAGCACATCCGGGCGTTGCGCTTTAATCAAATCCCCTTGAGTCCGTTTCTCGAAGGCCCGGTGCATGCGCTGCGCTTGGCTGGGAGCGCGACGGCCGCCACACGCCTTTATCAGGCGGTTCAGCGCTCGGAACTCTACGACCGTAAGCTGAAGATGTACAAGCTGAACGTTCCCTTGATCAAAGAATCATATGAGATCGGCCGAAACAAGATTTTCACGCCGGGATGGCTTGAGAATGAATCCATTTTCCTGCACATGCACTACAAGTTTTTGCTCGAGGTGCTTCGCTCGGGCTTGGCGGAAGAATTCTTCAGCGAAATGAAAACAGGAATTGTCGCGTTTCTGGATCCGGCGATTTACGGGCGCTCCACGTTCGAGAATTCTTCCTTCATTGCCTCCAGCCGTTTCCCCGACCCCAGGATTCACGGAACCGGTTTCGTGGCTCGGTTATCGGGCTCAACGGCGGAATGGCTGAGTATTGCCTTCCACATGGGACTGGGCGCGCAACCCTTTCGATGGGAAGGCGGCCAACTGCGTTTTGACCCTAAGCCTACGCTGGCTCGCTGGCTTTTCACGGCGAAAGAGGAAGGGGAATTTGGAAAAAATACCTTTGGCCTGAAACTCTTCGGAAAAACATGGATGGTCTACCATAATCCCTCCAAGAGGGACACATTTGCTGGCAAAGGATTGCAGCCCCTGAGCTATGCCTTGGTCTACGAGAACGGCGAAACGGCCGTGCACAAAGGATCCTCTCTGCCGGATGCTTTGGCGCGCGATCTGCGCGACGGAAAACTCACCCGCCTTACCATCGAGCTGGGCTGACGTCACCCCGACGAAAGGAAATGTTAAAATTAACGTGCATGCGTATTTTTTCGGTTTTCTTTTTGCTCTTTGGGTCGAGCCCCTTTGCTTTTTCTGCCTACCAGCAGCAGCTTATTCCCATCGTCCGTGAAATAAAGACCTCTTCAGCTCCATCGGTATCCGAATGGAGGACGTTCGTCCGCATGGCCGATTACGGCGGGGCACGCTACGTCGCTCTTGTGCAGGTGGCGGAGATTTTAAATGGGCATTTGCGCTGGAATCCGGTCTCGAAAAGCGTCGATCTCTCTGTTCATAATCAGACCATCCGCTTTTTTAATAATTCTTCGCGCGTGTCGATCAACGGCCGCCGGCGCAAGCTGAACCAGGCCACCGTCAAAAACGTCGATGGGTTTTGGGTGCCGGTCAGTTTCTTTGCCTCTCCGGCGTTTTATCAGACCACGAAGTCGAAGTTCGATTGGCCGCCCCGGGAAACAAAGGACCGAGCACCGAGCACCGAGGTCCCAGTAAAGGCTGATTCTCAACCCAGCGCTAAGTCCTCAGTGCTCAGTGCTAGTCAGGCTCATGCCATACGCCGCATCGTCATCGACCCCGGTCATGGCGGCAAAGATCCCGGCGCCGTCGGACCGCATGGAATTGAGGAAAAGGCTGTCAATCTTCTCTTGGCGCAGGAGTTGGCCGATGTCTTGCGCCAGGATTATGATTACGAAGTCCTTCTCACGCGCACCGACGATACCTTCATTCCACTGGAAGAGCGGGCCAGGCTGGCCAATAAACACAATGCCGATCTCTTTATCTCCCTTCACTGCAATGCGTCCCTGTCGTCGAAACTGAAAGGGTTTGAAGTGTACTTTCTATCCGAGGAGGCCTCAGATCCGCATGCCGATGCCGTCGCCCGCTTGGAAAACGCTCCGCTTGCCTTGGAAGGCAAACAAGTTCCTTCTCCAAGCCAGGTGAAGGCGGTGCTGCGCTCACTCGTGAAAAACGCCAATATCAATGAAGCCTCGGCGCTGGGCGCCTTGGTTGACCGTCATCTCAGCGAGAGGCTCTCGGAGCCGTCGCTCGGCGTGAAACAAGCGGCGTTCTATGTGCTGCGAGGAGCCGAAATGCCGGCGATTCTCATTGAAACCGGCTTTATTTCCAATGCGCAGGAAGAGCGGCTCCTGCAGGACGATGCGTTCCACAAAAAAATGATTGAAGGCATCGCCGCCGGCATCGTGGCGTACGATGAACGAAAGCAGAAGGAACGGCGATGAATAAAGATGCCTCACCCTGGGCTTCGCTCGTCCCTCTCCCGATGGGAGAGGGCGCCTGTAGGGGCCGGGTGAGGCTTTCAAAATGAGCAATACACTACCGATCGGACTCTTTGACTCAGGCGTGGGCGGACTTACCGTGTTGCGTGAAGTCGCCAAACAGATGCCCCAGGAATCCACCCTCTATTTTGGAGACACGGCGCGAGTGCCGTACGGCTCCAAATCCCGGGATGTGATCACTCGATTCTCGCTTGAGATTGCGCAGTTTCTTCTCCAGGAGAAAGTGAAGATGATCGTGGTCGCCTGCAACACGGCGAGCGCCTTTGCCCTGTCGGTTCTTCGTACCCGATTTGATGTGCCGATCATCGGTGTGATTGAACCCGGCGCGCAGGCGGCCTTGAATGCCACCAAAACGGGACGCGTTGGCGTGATCGGCACTGAGGGCACTATTGAGAGCCAGGCCTATTCGGAGGCTATCCACCATTTAAAATCGACAATTCAAGTCTATGGGCAGGCCTGTCCCTTGATTGTGCCGCTTGTGGAAGAGGGCTGGCTCGATAAACCGGTAGCACTCGAGATTGTGAAGGAATATCTGACGCCTCTTTTGACGAATAAAATCGACACTCTCGTTTTGGGATGTACCCATTATCCATTGCTTAAAAATCTCTTGTCGCAGGTGACGGGGCCTGGCGTGCGTTTAATCGATTCGGCCGAAGAAACGGCCCGCACCGTCGGGCGTCAGTTGAAAGATCTCAAACTGGAAGCTCCGTCAGGAAATCTGCTTTTGCGCCGGTTTTATGTCAGCGATGCGCCTGAAAAGTTCGAAAAGATCGGCCAGCGCTTCCTGGGCGAGGCCATCCCTGGGGTAAAACGCGTCGATATTAGCCAGTGGTTATAAAGCCTCACCCTGGGCTTCGCCGTCCCTCTCCCACTGGGAGAGGGCGCTGCAAGTCGGGTGAGGCAGAACTCACCCTGGGCTACGCCGTCCCTCTCCCACGGGGAGAGGGCACCTGCGGTTGGGTGAGGCGAGAAAAATTTTGAAATGCGACTAATAACGAACTATCGCGAAAGAAAAGATCCCGCCCGTCAATTGAGGTTTGATCAAACCACGGCGGAAGAAATACTTTGGATTCGTTTGCGTGACCGAAAGCTTGGAGGATTTAAATTCCGGCGTCAGTTCCCGATCGGGCCTTATTTCGCTGATTTCTGTTGTGTAGAGGCTCGGCTTGTCGTTGAAGTTGATGGGGGGCACCACAGAAAACAAGCAGATAGCGATGAAAATCGTACGAAAGGGATGAGCGAGCTAGGTTTTCAGATTATCCGTTTCTGGAACAGTGAAGTGTCGACGCAAACGAATGCGGTATGCGAACAAATATTAACGAAGATAAAAAATATCCCTCTCCCTGTGGGAGAGGGCGCGCGAAGGGCCGGGTGAGGCTTTCATGAGCCGCTACCAGGTCATCATCGAAGACGGCTTCTCGAGCGCCCACGCCCTGCGGCATTACCATGGTGTCACCGAGCCTCTGCATGGACATAATTTCCGGGTTCAAGTCATTGTCGAGGGAAAACGCCTCCAAAAAAAGGTAAAATATGTCACGGACTTTATAGCGCTCCAAAAGGCCCTGCGGGCGGTTGTGTTACCCCTGGACCACATCAATTTAAACGAGACACCGTTCTTTAAAAAGGAAAATCCCAGCGCGGAAAACCTCGCTTGGTACATCGGCCGGGAAGTCCGGCGCAGGTGGCGCGAGCCGGGTGTCCGCTTAGTCTCGGTGACGGTCTGGGAAACGCCGGAGACGGCCGCGCGATACCTGCCGTGAAGCCCGCGGCGACGGATGTGCGCGAAGCGTCGATCCTTGACATTTTTGAAAGCCGGCAGGGCGAAGGGATTTGCGTCGGCGATCCTCAGATTTTTATCCGGTTCGGGGGCTGTAACGTCGTATGCGACTACTGCGATACTCCGGAGAGTATCCCGGCCAAGTCGGGCCGGCTGTGGACGTTCGGCGATGTTCTAGACAAGGTTCAGACGCTGAATCAGGGAAAGCCGGCGATAGCGGTGTCCCTCACCGGAGGCGAACCGCTCCTTCAAGCCGGATTTCTTGAAAGCCTGATACCGGCGCTACGCGAAAGTGGGCACAAAATTTATTTGGAGACCAACGGAACCCTACCCCGGGCGTTGGAAAAAGTCATAGAGGGGTGCGACTGGATCGCGATGGATTTCAAGCCGGAAAGCGCGATTGGGCGCGACATGTGGGAGGCGCATCGATGGTTTCTCGAAACGGGCGGAAAGAAAGTCTTCGTCAAAATAGTGCTGACCTCAGCAACCTCCGAAAAGGATCTTCAACACGCCGTGACTTTGATCGCTGGCGTGCGTCGCGGCATACCGCTCGTCCTGCAGCCGGCAACAGCCTGGGGCAAGGCGACGAGTATTCCAATGGCTCGGTTGGCGTCCTTTTGGGCAATAGCGACGGAGCAGCTCTCGGACGTGCGCATCCTACCGCAAATTCATCGTCTTTGGGAGATTCCGTGACCAAAAATCTATTTATTGCCGGTACTCCCGGCGTGGGAAAAACGACGCTCCTGCGCGAAGTCACCCTGGGCAAGCGCGAACGCATCGGCGGGTTTTACACCGAGCACATGCTGTCCGGCCGCATCCGCAAAGGATTTCTGATGCGCACTTTCGACGGCCAAGACCGCGTGCTCGCCTCCAAAGGTCTTAAGAGCCCGCACCAACTGGGGAAATACGGCGTCGATATCAACGCGCTTGAAAACGTCGGCATCCCGGCGCTGAAGTTGGCGCTCCAGACCAAAGACCTTATCGTTATCGACGAGGTAGGCGCCATGGAAATGATGTCGGAGCGCTTCCGGCAGACGCTGCTTGAGTGCCTTACGTCTACCAAGCCGGTACTGGCAACCATCCGCGCCGCGTCTCAGCCCTTCTCTGACCAGGTCAAAAAGTTTTCCGACACCGAAACCATCACCCTCACCAAAGCTAACTACAATCAGGTCAAAGCGCAAATCCGCAAGTGGCTTGACGCGCATCTCTAATCCCGCAGGACCCACAAAACGCCGAGGCCCTTTAGGCCCAAATTCTTAGCCTTCCGTTCCATAGTCACGCTCGCCTGAACTCCGTAGAATATGAACCTCGAACCCGCGCGTTGCGCGCGTACGAGGATGATGTCCAAATCCCTCAATAAAATTATTGGTCTTCTTCTGCTTCCCTGCCTGGTCGGGGATCCAGTGATCGCGGCTGCTCTGACGCATCCGGTCGTCATATCGCCTGGAATAAATTCGACCATTTTCTCGACGCAGGTGTTGGCTTTGGGGGCCACTGGACACATCGAGGCAATCCCCGATGCCAAAGGGAAAGTTTTTACCATCGGGACAATTGTGGCCCCTACTTTTACACTTAGCGGTTTATTGGAGATTTTTTTCTGGCGAACAGGAATTCGTATTGATAACGCTCTTATGGATCGTGATATTCAAATTCCTGGGAACGTCGTTCCGATCCGCGTAGCGCTCAGAGAGTGGATTCATAAGTTGTTGTTGATTCCAATAGAGTGGCCACCAAAGCTCTTGGTGTCTTTGTCCGAAGAAATGGGGCGCCTCAGGATGGATCTTGAGACTTCCGCTATTCAAGGAGTGTCCGACGGGGAACCTTTGCGCCAGGCCGCCGAAAACTTGGGAGGGGCATATCAAGTCGATATTTTGGATCATGAGCGCTTTGGCGAATTTAGTCACTTCGGACGAGTCAGTTTCGGCCTGCGTCAACGGGAAATTGCAAAAAGGTTTGCAAAAGAAATTGAAGAATGTCTCACGCAATTAGCTGACCTAGCCATCGAAGCGGCGGAATTACTGCGGAGACAAGCTCCGGATTACAAAACACGCCTGTCCGCCATCTTATTGGAAACGGATTCTTTACATCTCGGCCATATGCTCGAGCATGCTATGGAACGGGCTGGACGTATAAACGAAGCGACAGGACTCGGAGCATTTGGCCACTCCGGAGGCAGCCTTCGGACCTCGATGGTCCATGCTCTGCGCCAGAGAGATGCTGATCGGCTGCGGGCTGAAGCCGTTCAGACGCGACTCGCACTGGATTATTTTCGATCGGCGGCTGAGGGCAGGATTCTCGAAACAGGAACACGCATCAGTTTATGGCTTCCGGTTGCCAGTAGCATTCCCAAATCAACGAATGCCGCTTGGAGGGAGGACTCTCTTTTGTTTAGCGGCCTAGCTGAAAAAAGTCACCTTAGATCCTTCGCGCATGAGGAAGAGTTCCTGTCATTTTATGCAGAAGAATTGCCTTTTCTTCGTCGATTGGAGAATATGTCGATACAAGAATTTGCCAAAGCTTATGTCGATAAGATTTTGGATAAAGAATCTTGGAAGCGGCGCTTTTCTGGTTTGGTCCAGTCCAAAGCGGCCGTTGACGTTCTACGGGAGTATTTAACAATACGTAACGGAGCACAACTCTTCGGAGATATCTTAGAAACCAATTACCATCTGTCAAAGACCAACCCATCCAGTCCAGAATACATGAAAATTCTTCAAAACCTATCGTACTTCCGAATGCTGCACCATCGTTACCGAATCTGGTCCGCCGCATGAATCCTATGCGGCAATTCCTCCGAAAAATGGTTGTTTTTCTTCTGGTTCCTGGCCTGATCGGGGATCCGCGGACAGCGCTTGCTCTGGCTCATCCGCTCGCCGTATCGCCTGGAATAAATTCGACCCTCTTCTCGGCGCAGGCGCTGGCTCTTGGGGCTTCTGGACAAATCAAGGCGATACCCGGTAACGAAGGAAAAGTTAAGACCATCGGGATGGAAGCCCATATGGTCACTAAAAAGAAAAAGCCACTCATCCTCCGTCTTGTTCCGAAGGTATATGCAACTCTTGAAGCGGCGTATAAGAAACATGGAGATAAAGGCAAGCTCGTCACGGCCGCTCTTACGACTGTCGATCTTCTAAATGTCGAACTTCTCCATCTAAAGCAGGAGCATGGTGGGCAAGGGACAACAGATGTTGTGGTCAATGTAGATGCAGAAGTCCACAAATCACTGATCATCGCTGCAGAGACGCGAGGCACCACAATGAACCGGCTCATTAATAGTGCTCTTTGGGAATATCTGCCGCCGGACGCCTTGCCTGGCAATCTTAAAAAAATAACTCGCTTATTGTGGACCGGGGCTTTGGAAGCTGAAACTTTGTATGCAGGGCAGTTTGACGCGGCATTGAAGGTTGCATTGGAATTAAGTGATCCCGCCGCACCTTCGTATGAGTATATGGAAATTGGGTTTTCGGAAATGGTTGCATTTCCTATCGAAGCTGTTCGCCAGGCAGTCTCTTGGATTGAAGAAAAAATTCAATCCGGCAAAAAAGTCCTCATTTATTGTGCCGATGGAAGTTATCGATCCAAAATTATTGCGCTGGCTTATCTCTATGCCACGCGCCACGACCTCAATTTTGTTCAGGCAGCGGAGTTGGTGCAGAGTCATAGTGAAAGACCTTTGGAGGATTTTCTTGATCTTTGGGAAACTTTGGAGCCGCTGGCCGATGCTTCAAAACGTCCTCCGCAGTCATTCTTTCGTTTGCCTCCGCTATCTCCTTCCCGACAAGCCTCTATGGAGAAACACGAGGCAGTCGCATACCGGTATAGAGATCTGAAGACTCTGCCCACACTTGCCACGACGGTGGGCGAGATCATCGATCAGGGCATACGATATGACAAAGAACGCTTTCCCGATTTACTGAGCGATAACGGTGAGTTATTCCCGGGAGTTCAACTGGCCATTGATGGTCAAGCGATCGCCTTTAGCCCCAATTGGCGGCAAACGCCCGTACCTGTCGGAAGCACCGTGGAACTTAAGTGGGCCGAATCTGCGCTCGTCGCTTCTGGCACGCCTCATTTTGGGGCCAGCCTAGAAAAAAGTATTTTTCCCGCTATCTTGGCGGTGCCATTTCTGGGGATTCTATTGGCATCATCGGCCGGCGCAACTCCGGTCGTTTCCGAATTTCTTTCGAATTTCTCAGAAAATATTCATCATCTTGTTTTACACAATCAGACGCGATTTATTATGGGAATGGCCTTCGCATCGTTTTTCGCCAATTTTTGGCTTCGCCCGCCGAAATTGCGAGCCTCTTGGCTTCTCCGCCCACTCTCCGATACCGCCATCAAGCGAATCCGAATTTTTGGTGTCGCGCTATGTAGGGGGGCAATCATTTTGGCGCTTACGACGCCATTGGTGGTTTCCATTGATGTAGGCCTTAAGCTGGCCTTTGAAAAGTTAGCCATTATGGCTATCCCCATATGGATCATCGGACAAATAATGTCTGTGAAATTCCAATCCAATCGAATTCTCGCTGGTTTAGATGTATTTGCTACGACTCCACCGGCGGAAGAATTACTTTTTAAAATCGGCTTGTACGAGATTATTTTTGTTCAAATCCTGCATTGGCCGATCTTCGGAGCGATCTTGACGGCGATAGTGTTTGCGCTGGCGCATTTTGGCGAACGACTTCGTAGCTGGGGCGATTATGTGGACGGATTCTTCTCTCGAGCCGCGACAATCGGGGTCTATATGGCGGCCAAGCTGCTCGCAGGACCAATTGATAGTTGGACAAACGCTTTAGACATTGCGTTGCCCATTGCGGTGCTTGATCATGTTCTTAACAATTTTCACGTTCAAGCCGAGCAGGAGGCATATGAAGACTATATGAAACCTCATGAACAGGCCCGGGAGTCGATTCGGACGCAGGTAATTCGTCAAGCAATCGTAATGACAGGCACCGTAGGTTGGCTCGCATTATTATGGTACGTCCTGCAGTCCGTCAATCCCGCCCCTCACGTCCAATCCGCGGCGGCATTGGGCATAACGGGATCGATG
>Ga0206911_1069_pt1 | contig 24778 bp, 22 predicted proteins | sample Alteio_BWOrgHeat_74_FD_152956 | JGI IMG/M metagenome (GOLD analysis project Ga0206911, IMG submission 152956) | Enriched cells from forest soil in Barre Woods Harvard Forest LTER site, Petersham, Massachusetts, United States -... | ecosystem: Environmental > Terrestrial > Soil > Temperate forest >...
GCTCTCGCAACGGAAGATCGCATATATCACTCAAATCCGTGGTTTCGTCTCGATGACCGAGTTGACCGACAATGGGGCAGGGACCGGACGATCGTCATGATTTGTTACGGCTTCGCTGGCGAAACCGGTGACGGAACTGCAGAAACCAGCACATAGAAATACGAGCGTGAAGACTCTTTTCAGCATTGAATTTACCTCTCCAGTTGGATTCGCGTGAGAATGCAAGAGCGCAGCCGACCACAGAGGCGAAGCAGGTCTGCCCTCCCGTCACGGATGACTGAGAAAGGGAGAGTCTATTCCAACTTTGGGGAGGGCTTAAAGTCCTAGTGCTGGCTGGCCGCATTACCGATCATCGCAGGGTGCTGGTGCCACCGAGAGCGGATCCCTTTGAGATGATGAGACCCTATCCCTCCCGTGGCTTGTCAACTTCGGTATCTGAAGGGACGCCTGGGCCTGGACGAGAGATGTTACGAGGTTGTCGAGGTCGGTTGGATTGACGTCGCTGACGGCGATGATGCGCAGGTCGGGTGTAGTGGCGGGGCGAAGGTTGAATCCGGCGAGGGTGCTGGGCAATGAAGTGAGGTTGGGGCTGGTGGATCGTTGTGTGAGGAAGACGGAGACATCGTGCTTGTGGATGGTGAAGAGGAGCAGAGCCGCGGGCTGGTTGTTGAGGTAAGTAAGGTCTGCGCCTTTGAGAGTGGTATCGGGGGGAAGGGCGGCGGCGTCGGGAAGGTTGAAGCTGAAGGGGAGACGGCCCTGGAACCATGGTTTTACGGTGTGGCGGTCGGTGGAGATGACCTGCGGGGTCGCGGCGCTGGAGAGAGTGGCGAGGTGCTGGTCTAGAAGTTCGGCGGCGAGAGTGCTGGGTTGATGGAGTTGGCGCCAGCCGAGGAGTGAGACGGCGAGCAGGATCGCGGCGGCAAGGGCGGCCCATGTGGCGGGGCGGATGGAGTAGATTCGCGCGGTTGGTTTGGGCTTGGACTGTGGTTGCGAATGTTGTTGCGATTGCGAGTGGAGTTGGACGGTGAAGCGGGCGAGGGTGTCGGGTGGTGGTGCGAAGCGGTGTCCGGCGCGCGCGGTGGCGGCTTTGAGTTGCGTGGCGGAGAGGACGCGCAGGGTGCAGACGTGGCAGGTGGCGAGATGCTGTTGGATTCCCTGCTGCTCTGCGGGTGGGAGCTCGCCGTCGATATAGGCGCTGAGCTTATCGGGACCGAGATGATTCGGATCGAGTTGTTCGGTGGGTGATTCGATTGGGTGGGTTGGGTCATAAGGATTCCCCGAGATGCGGTTGCAGGAGTTGGCGAAGGGTGCGGTGGGCACGAGAGATGCGCGACATGACGGTGCCGATGGGGACGTCGAGGATGATGGCGATGTCCTTGTATTTGATCTCTTCGGCGTCACAGAGGAGGAGGGCTTCGCGGAGTTGGGGCTGGAGTTGGTCGAGCGCGGAGTGGAGGGCGGCCTCGTTGTCGAGGTGGATCAGGGTGTCTTCGGGAGTGAGGCGGGAGGCCGTGGTGTCGAGAGTGTCGGGATTGTCTTCGAGGAAGACGGAGCGGGCAGCGGCGATGCCGGTGCGGGTGGTGAGGAAGGTGTTGCGGAGAATGCGGAAGATCCAGGCTTTGAAGTTGGTGTCGGGCTGAAAGGAGTCGAAGGCGCGGAGGGCTTTGGTGAAGGTCCTGGACGAGGTCTTCGGCCTCGGCTTGATTGCGGGTGAGCCAGTGGGCGTGGTTGTAGAGCGAGGCGAAGAGCGGGAGCGCGAGTTGTTCGAAGTCTGCGCTGGGTGTGGTGGCGGACGACATAGTACGGAGTGCCTCGGTGCGTCTGAGGTTCGGTGGTGGCAGCGGTACGGCATAGACCGGCAGGCATTGGCTGTTGAACATTGCTGCCGTAAACCGAATCGCAGAGAGATTATTCCATGATTATTTGCGGGTGGCCGGGAATAAGGCGGAGCGAAGTCAGTTTAGGGGTGAAGGCAACTAAAACACGGGATGGAGCTTGATATGAATCGGTTCAAGGAAGACGAGATAGTGCCGGGGAATCGGGACGCTGCGGAATCCACGGGCGATGGTGTCGACCGGCGCAATTTTCTGGGGTGCATGGCGTGGGCGGGGACGGGATTGCTGTGGTCGATGGTGGGCGGATTGCCGACTTCGAAGCTGTTGGCGGCTGCGGTCGGCGGGATTGCTGCGAAGACGCAGGCGGTGGAAGATTTTTCATTTGTGCAGATCAGCGACTGCCATATCGGATTCAACAAGGGCGCGAATCCGGATGTGACGGGGACGCTGAAGAAGGCGATTGACCGCGCCAATCTTGTGCCTGCGGGCATGAAGGCTCCGGACTTCATGCTGCACCGGCGATATCACGCAGAACTCAAAGGCAGCGGAGTTCGATACGGCCTCGGAGGTGATCAAGGGCTTCAAGAGCGAGGTGTTCTATGTTCCGGGTGAACATGATCTTATCGACGACGGCGTGCAGTACAAACAGCGCTTTCGGCAAGGGCAGCGCGGGTAATGGCTGGTATAGCTACAACCACAAGGGCGTTCACTTTGTGGGTCTGAATAATTGCGTGAAGGTGGATGCGATGGGGAATATGGGAGACGACCAGTTAAGTGGCTGAAGTCTGATCTTTCGGGCCAGAGCCATTCGACGCCGATTCTGGTGTTCGCGCATATTTCGCTTTGGATGGTCTATGAAAAGTGGGGCTGGGGCACGAAGGATGGCGAGCAGGCGTTGGCGATGCTGAAACCGTTTGGCTCGGTGACAGTGTTGAACGGACACATTCATCAGGTGGTGCAGAAGGTGGAGGGCAATGTTGCCTTCCACACAGCGATGGCGACAGCGTTTCCGCAACCTGCGCCGGGAGCGGCTCCGAATCCAGGTCCGATGATGGTCCGGCGGGCAAGCTGGAGAGCGCGCTTGGAGTGACCAAGGTCAAGGTCGTTCGCGGACACAATCATCTGGCTGTCGTCGATTCGAAGCTGGCGGAGAGTGTCTGATGCGTACGTGGGTGGCGGCTGTTGCGACTGTGATTGTCGTGGCTGATCGAGCGGGATATTGTTGTGGCGCGCACGAAGATGGACCTGTCGCGATGGAGCAGATTCCGGCGAACCAGCAGGATGTGCTGATGGCGAAGATTCTGGAAGAGGCGAAGAGCGGGGATATGCCTCCGCTGCAGTACCGGTGCTGCATTCGGAGGTGCCGCTTTCGAGGAGCGATGTGCAGGCGCTGTCGATGCTGGGCAAGAGTGCGGGTGGGAGCGAGGCGACATTGGCTGGAGAAGGCGATGCCGTGCACGGCAAGGCGTTTTCGAGAAGCCCTGCACAAGTTGCCATGCGATGGAGACGGACCGCAAGGGGCCGAGGCTGGCAGGAGTGTACGGCAGGAAGGCCGGAAAGCGTAGACGGGTTTACTCTGCAGGATTGAAGAACTCGGGAATCACCTGGACGGATGCGACGCTGGAGAGATGGCTGACTGATCCAGACATGGTGGTGAAGGATAACAACATGAGTATCGGGGTTCCGAAGGCGGAGAAGCGGCGGGATCTGATCCCTTATCTAAAGCAGTAGAAGGTGGAAGGGAGAATCGGATGCGGGATTGGCTGGGTGAGGTGGTTGGCGAGGACTTGATAGCTGTTTACGAGGGGCTCTTTTTCACCGAGGACGCTTTGGTGTGGCTGCGGGAGCGGCCGCGGACCTTCGGTGAGTTGCGGGCGCGGGACATCGATTGGTTGCGGTGGATGGCGGCCAATGTCGATGATCAGGGTTTGCTGGAGAAGCTGGCAGAGGATTCTGATATCGATGTGCGGATGTGGGTGGCGTGCAATCCAATGACGCCTGAGCTGGTGCTGGAGAGGCTGGCGGAAGATGCTATTGTCTTTGTGCGCAGGGGAGTTGCGCAAAACAAGAATACGCCGATGACGCTGTTGACGAGGCTGAGCGATGACGCTGATGTTGTGGTTCGAGCTCTGGCGTCGCGGAATCGCATTAGTAGAAGCGATCGGCGCGACTCGTTGCGGGAGCGCGTGTTTCCTGGGGTTGCGGCTCCGCAGGATTCGGGTTGGCGTCGGCGTTAGTCGTAGGAGTCTCGCCTCAACTGCGGATTGTCGGTTACGTTCAAGGTTAGGCCTAAGCCGTGCGACACACACACCGTCTAACGCCAGATCTGCTCAAGGCGTTACATCCCAAGTGCCGTTATTGCGCGGCAAATGGTTTGCCACGCAAAGTCGTGCAGGCAGCTTCGAAGACGTTCAGGCCATTCGTATTCGCCTCGCAACGGTGATTGAATCACCCAATTGAGGACCTCGCTGCCTCAAGCGTCGAAGGTCCGTCATTGGCGACGGCCCGGACCGTTCGGATTGCGCAATTCGCGAAGGTTACCCAAAACGAGGGTCGCTCTCGATAGCCGATCGGACCATACGTGAAGATTGAGGGTGGGACGATTTACAGCGGATGCCATGTGATACCACCTTCACAGGCATTTCGTTCTTAAGTGGAACCGTAAAGAAGGAGGGCAAAGGGATCTTGACGTTCGAGAGCGTGGATGGAATGGTTCCCGTAATGCGATGCTCATTTCCCTGGACCACCTGCTAAAAAGCATGATGCTGATAATGTGCAGTCCGACCCGCAAGCTGGATATCAAGGTCGCAAATGATGGTCATGCTTGAGAACTCCGCTTCTGATAGTTGGAGGCGCACACTCACGATCGGAAATTTCGCTTCCTGGGTCACCTGAATCATGTGAAGATGGCGGTTGCTATCTCCGGAGTGGAAGGATTTGACCTGCCCAGCTATCAGAAAATCGTATTGTCCGGCATTGAACACTCCCTTGCCGAGTGCTTCATGGCTCACTCCATCGACTTCATGAAGTGGAGGAGACGTGATAGATGAGTGTAGAGGAATCGAGAGCCCACTCCCTGGGTCCTCCTGGGGAGAGCACTACGCAGGACGCTCGGATCGGTCAACGAGGAATGGACTTTTCTCATTGACGGTTCGAGCTTCGGTCGAATGCCCACTCATGGGATGAGGATGCATGAATGGGCAGAAGGGTTTGTTGGAGAGTCTGTCGATTTTAGAGAGCGGCGATGCCGTTGAAGCCGACGGACTTTGGAAGGTCGCCGGCCTGGCCGAGGCTGGTGAGGGAGCCGTCCTGCTGATTGATTGCGAAGACGCCGATGTTTCCGGACTGCGAGTTGATGGTGTAGACGAATTTTCCGTCGGCGCTGACGGCTATGTCCACATTGTGGCTGCCGGCGGGGTTGTTGCCGAGGACTGTTCCAGCGATGGGGGTGAGGGAGCCGTCTTTGTGGATGTTGAAGCCGGAGATGCTGTCACTGCCGGAGTTCGAGACGAAGACCCATCTTCCGTCAGGGGTGATGGCGTCCCAGCAGTTTCCAGCCGCGAAGGTTGGAAGGCTGTGGGTGATCGCGGTGACGGTGCCGTTAGAGTTGACTTTGTAGGAGGAGACGGCGGAGCCGTTGCTGACGCCGGCCGGTCCGGTCTCGGAGACGATGGCAACTCCTTCGGGAGCGAAGGCTACGGAGAAGGTGCCGGGGGCGGGGTTGGGGTTGACGACGATGGGAGAGAGGGTGCCGTCGGGCTGGACGTGGAATACGTCGATGTTGTTGGCGACGCGCTCGGTGACGACGAGGAACTGGCCGTCGAGGCTGAAGGCGAGCGAGGCGCCGCCGGTGGTGGTGCCGGTAAGGAAGGCGGTGGAGTTTTTGATCTGGTCGAGTCGGCCACTGTTGTCGAGGTGATAGCCGACGAGGCTGCCAGCGCCGCCGCTGTTGAGGACGTAGACGAGGCCGCGGAATTCGGCGATGGCGGAAGGCTGTGCGCCGCCGGAGGGAGTCGTGCTGAGGAAGTTTAAGGCGCCGTTTTTGTGGACATTGAAGATGGTGATGCTGCCGCTGCCCGCGTTGAGGGCGAAGAGAAGGGAGTGGTCCTGGCTGAGGGTGAGCGAGCCTTGCGACTCAAGTGGGTCGGTGATGCCTCCGCTGCCGCGGCCGTGGGTGTCGTAGGAGACGCTTTCGCCGAGGGTGCCGTTGGCGGCGCGCTCGAAGGCGATGACTTCGTTTTTGCTCGCGTCGTTGGACATGACGAAGACGGCGCCAGCTGCGTTGCTGGGTTGTGAAGAGGCAAGAGTTGGGAATGCGGCGCCAACTCCGACGGCGAACATCAAGAGACTTCGAGTTACCTTCAACATTTGCAACTCCTTGGGAAGACAGATCGCGCGAGACCGAGGAGGGGCGTTGAGTGATTCGATGGAATCACCCTGGCGGACACACCTCAGGGATTGCGCAACTGTTGGAGTAGCTGGAGTTCGAAAGGTTACAGGAAAGCTGGACGTGGGGTGTTGGCTGTGGTGTTAGCGAGGATCCGATGGAAGGCGATTCAACCGTTCATCCTGTTCGGCTACGCCTCAGGGGGTTCACTCCGACATTCGATGTTGCCTGGGCAGAGCGGCACCCGTGACAGCACTACCTGCCCTGGTGAGATTGGACTTGGGCGGGGAGAAAATTCATTCCCCTCGACGCGGAATAAATACGTCCCTTGCCAGTTGTCCTCTGAAGAGAAGGAACAGACCCACAGATCTCATGAGATGGCCGATGCGCACGAAGGGCTGGCATGATCGAAGGGCGTGGGAGATGGCTTGTAGTTCCTTCCTTACGCATCGCCAATGAGGCCCATCTTCACTGGAGGTGGCCAAACTGGGTTGATCAAACCGGCAGGAAGGGCAGATTCATCACACACGAGGAACTCCAGACGAAACAGAAACATATGAGGCAGGCACTTTCGGCGAGCGATCAAAGACTCTCACGCTCGCAGTGGAGATTCTCTTGCGTTGTCATTTATCTCCCTATCGGATCACTAGATGCGACAGACCATGGATTCGCTTCCAATGAGGAGTCGGCAGTTGAACCATCACGCACCACTTTCTATAGTTCTGTGGCTATTTCCGTAGCATCATTGCTCGATGACGCTCTTAACTAACTGCCACTAAACAAACGTGATTTGCTCTTGGAGAAGCCTGGAGTGTATACGACATGACGAAGTTCAATGTGCTTGTAGACGGCCAAGGGTCCCGCTCCACTTCGAAGCTAGGTCAGATGGTTGCGGGTCTATTCCTGGGATTAGTCGCGGCTGTAACGCTGCATGCGCAAAGTTCCACTCCGCTATCTGTTTCTCCCGCGTCCGGCAGTGGTTCTGAGCAGGCGTTTGTGGCAACATACACGGACCCGAATGGCGTGACGAACGTTCAGTCGGTTTCTCTCTACATCATGAACGGCGTTGCTCCAGGTAGTGACAGCGGATGGTCGGCAAACGAATGCATTCTGAACTATAAAATCAGCTCAGGGGTCATTCAGTTGGCACAGGATGCGGGGGGTGCGTTTCTCTCCACCACGGCTACCGCCGGAACTGCACAAACCGTGAGCAACACTCAGTGCACGGTGCTCGCTATTCTTTCTTCCTCGACTATTTCCGGCAATAGCGTGTCGGTTAATTTTTTTGTGACCTTCACAGCTGCGTTCAGCGGCGTCAAGCAACTTTACTTGTTAGCCGAGGATGAGGAGGGCCATAACCTGACGAACTTTCAGACGCAAGTCGGGATTTATAACGCTACCGCCAGCGTGTCTCCGGTATCTGTTTTCCCTTCATCCGGCAGTGGTTCAGAGCAGACGTTCACCGCAATATACTCAGACGCGACAACTCAAATTAAATCTGTTTTCTTGAATTTCAAGAGTTCAAGCAACAATACTGCGGCAGCAAACGCATGCAAGTTGCGCTATGACCTCGGCACGACTGATATTTTCCTCGTAAACGATGCCGGCACTGCCTATACCTCTCCGATCATATCGGGGTCGATTATCCCCCTGAGCAACAGCCAATGCACGGTGTATGGTGTAGGCACTTCCGCGACAACCTCCGGCAACAACGTGACGGTCGATTTTCGCGTGTCGTTCGCAGCTGGGTTTGAGGGTGAAAAAGAGATCACAATGGAAGGCGCGGATGAGAACGGCACTTTCACCTTCAGCAACCTATCGTTTGGGACTTACACAGTTACAACGCAGTCTCCTACCACCGCGCCGAGCTTCACGCTGAGCAATACAGCCGTTAGCATTGCGTCTCCTGGAGCAAACGGCATTTCAACCATCACTGTCACTCCAACCGGCGGATTTTCGGGTACCGTGGCATTCAGCTGTGCAGTGACGGACAGCCCGTCGGGGGCGGTGGACATACCTACGTGCTTGCCTGCGGCACCTGCGGCGATCTCCGGAGTGGCCGCAGTGACAACATCGCTGACCATCAACACCACGGCTGCATCCGCCGCCGCGCTCCACAACCTGCTGGAGCAAATCTTCACCTTGGGCGGCGGTGTGGGCATGGCGGCAATGCTCTTCTTCGGGCTGCCAATCCACCGGCGGAGATGGAAGACGCTGCTTTGCCTGCTGCTCATCGCGGAATTCGCAGGAGCGGTGATCGGATGCGGCGGCACCGCCTACTCGACCGCTGCGCCGGCCAACCCCGGTACAGCCGACCCCGGCACAACCGCCGGCAGCTATACCGTCAAGGTGACAGGGACCAGCGGCGCGACCATGGCGAACACCGCCGTGACTGTCATGGTCAACTGAGCGGGAGCCGCCTAGGTTCAGCCCGCAACAGATAGCTGGCGACAGCAGCAAATCGAGATCCTGAATTTGCGGCTGCGCTAGGGCCTTCATTTGCCTGCTACACGCAGTAGCGTTTCGGTAGTTGTCCACGAGTGGTCACAAAAGTCCCTTTAGCGCCGGCCGTGAATTTCGGCGGTTCTCCGTCGATATCGGTCAGCGCTGTGTGTAGCTTGTGGAGCTATTCTTTGGCCTAGTTCTTTTGCCGCTATTTGGCGCAAGAGCCACGCCGGAACGTTTCATCCCTGGCATTGCATTGTTTAACCGCATACGTGGGACTCCTATTCCATAACATTGCTGGTTTTCCAGCGTCGACATTCACCTCTGCCATAGCCAGTCAGCACTAGTCGCAATCATTCATCAACACACGGGGATATTTGAACAGGTCTTTCCATCGGTACTCTAATCGCTCATCTAAAGACCACGTTCCGGCGCCAGCAATGAGGATGGAGATCAAGCCGAAAAGCATGGCGTAATCAAGAAGGGCAGCATGCGCCATTTTCCAAAAACCTTCCTTAGCAAGCACGGGAAGTTTTGTGGTGTAGATTGCGACGCGCATGTTAATGATCATGGGAATTACGGCCGGCCGCGTAAAGAGGCCAAGCAGAAGCAAAGCTCCGCATCCGATTTCAAATACTCCGTCAAACGGCGAAAAAAATGCGGCAAAGGGATACCAATTCTGATAAAGCGTCCGACGCCGAATTCTTGAGGCGAGTGAAATTTCAATATCCCCTCAATAAGAAAGATCGTACCTACGGGGAACCGGTCGAGAATGGCGGCCGCGAACGGAGGCGCCTGGTCAGGCGGCTCGATAAACACTGCACCAGACGATGGATCATAGAATGAGTACCTGCTTTCTCGCTGCAACCGCTAAGGAGGTGTCGATCGCAACCGGGCCGCTCATGGCCGACGGACCGTCATGTGGCCTTGGTTAGAACTGCGCTTTCAGGGCAAACTGATACTGCCGCGGGGTGTAGTTCGGATCGGTCTGCGAAATCTTTCCGAAAGCCGGGTTGCCGAAGCTTGCCCCGCTGCTGCCGTTTCCGATGTAGTAGTTTGGCGTGTTTGAGATATTGAAGCTCTCCGCGCGGAACTGCATATTCATACGTTCTGTGACAGGAAAGGCCTTGAAGATGGAGAGGTCGACATGGCGGAAGTCTGGCCCGAAAAGCGAGTTGCGCTGGGCGTTTCCAACCGTTCCGAGTGGCTGGGGAGCGAATGCTGCGGTGTTGAAGAATTGAGCATTGGTCTTGTGAGACGCACGTGCATCGCCGATCTGGTTTGGCCGATCCTGCCCTCCGCTGTTGAGTGGGGTAGCACGATTGTTATAGCCGTGCTGTTTGCCATCGCTCTCGACAGGATTATCGGCGCCGCTGCCGGTTTCTGTGATCGTGAAGGGCTTACCACTCTGCCACACCGTGATCGTATTCGCCTGCCATCCAGAGAAGACTGCCTTCTTGATACCAGTGAAGCTCTTTCCGTACTGCAGTTCGTAATTAAGCGAGAGGGCAAAGCGGTTTTGGATGTCGTTTTCCGCAATGCCGTATTCGATCTGACGGATACGGGTCGGATCGGCGTTGCTCCATCCCTGATTCCCACCCTGCTGGGAGAAGCCAGTGATGTCGCTCAACCCCTTCCCCCATGTGTAGTTTGCATCGAATGCCAGTCCATGGGTAAAGCGGCGCTGAAACGAGGTCTGCAGAGCGTTGTAGTTTGAGATACCCTCGCTCTGGATGTAGCTGACGCCGGCCAGATTTGAACCTGCCGCCTGGTTCGCCGGGTCAGTGAAGATGGCGTCCAGCGGACGTGCTGACCCAAAGGCATTGGTGATGGGGTTGAACGGCTTCGGTTGGTTGATGTTGTTGATCGATTCCGGCAGATGCTGGCCGATGTTGCCGACATAGCCGATCGTGAAGACGTTGGCGCCGAACTGCTGCTCAACCTGCAGATTGAACTGTTGAATGAGAGCCGACTTGAACTGGGGTGCTTCGGCTACGAACGATAGAGCGGGGATAGCGAGCAGGTTAGTGACGTTGGGTGCAGTAGGAGTTGGCAAGCCCTGGTCAAAGGCCGTGGGCGCACCTGCTACAGTCGCGCAGCCCCGGTTTTGCGAAGTTGGATTTATGCCCTTGCTGGCTTGAATCTGAATTGCGAGGCTGGATTGGCAGTTGGGGCTGAAGACAGACGTGAACGGAGCGTTCTTCAGGTCGGCGTTGGAGGTGTAGTTGCCGGGGAAGAAGCTTAGTCCGTAGCCGCCGCGAAGCACGATGGTGGGTGCCAGCGAAATGGAGAAACCGACGCGCGGAGCAAGGTTGGAGTAGTCGGTCGGAATGTTCGCATGTCCGTCGACACCGTTGACGCCTGCGACCTTGAGTGCGGAGGTTACGTTTGCCGGGCTGGACGAAAGCGCTTGCAGGAAGTCGAAGTTCGAGATATGGTTGTGCGCTTCGGTGAAGGGAGTGAAGACGTCGTAGCGGACACCGTAGATCAGCGTCAGCTTCTGGTTGACCTTCCAGCTGTCCTGCACGAAGCCGTTCGGCTCATAGCTGCGGTAGTCCGGTGGGCTCAGGTTGAAGTTGCGCGTATCGTTCTGGAAGGCGCCCACCAGGGTTGATGCAAGCTGGTTGTCCTGCTGTGTCGTCAGGTTCGAGTTGTTATCGGTTACCAGACCGAACCCGTACGCACCCGTAGCGGACGCGCTTTGCACGTTACGGGCCTGTCTACGAAGGAAGCTTGCGCCGGCTTTTACGTTGTGGTTACCTTTCGTCCAGCTAAGCGCGGCGGTGTACTGGAAGGTGTTGTCGATGTCTTGAAGGGGAACAAAGGCGCCGTCGCCAATATCGGCGAATGGGCCAATTGATACAGGTGTCAGGGAGTCAGCAAAGGGACTGAAGGAGGAGTGGCTCGCGGGAAAGCCCACGGTGGTATTCGCACCCGTGCCGAAATTGAGCGGGAGCGAGAGATTGTTGATACGAGTGAACGCCGCCCTGAGGTCGAGTAGAAGGTTTGGGGTGAAGATGTGAGTGTAACCCAAGACATACTGCTGGGCCACATCGGATGCGGGACCGTCGAAGTCGAACCTGCCGCCGCTGATCTGAAGGCCGTTCACAGTTCCCAGACCTGGCGGCGTGAAGGTATTGACCGTGTTGTAGGCAAAGCGTGCGAAGAGCAGGTTCCGGTCGTTCAACTTATGGTCGACCCGAGCGTCGTAGGTGTTACTTGTCTGTGTCTTGTTCGGGCTGATCGTGAAGTTGTTTGCCAGCTGGCCTGGCGTACCGGTGTTTGGTGCCGGAAACAGCTTCAGGTAGTTAAGTGCGATCGGATCGATGGATCTGCCTGCTGTGCCGTTGGCCGCGGAGAGCAGCGCCTGGGGGCTGTTGCCAGGACCGATGCTGTTGATGTCGTTGTACTCCGCGAGGGTTGGGACAGTTTTGACGTACGTGACGCCCGAAACCAGCCGTAGTCCCTCATAGTCAAAGTAGAAGAAGGTCCTGTCCCTGAAGATTGGCCCACCGATGCTGCCACCGAACTGGTTAAGACGCAATTCAGGCTTACGACCGTTTGTCTGAAACACATTGCGACTGTCGAAGATATCGTTGCGGAAGAATTCATACACGCTTCCGTGGAATTGATTCGTTCCAGAGCGCGTAACAATGTTGATCACACCGCCGGCCGTACGGCCAGCCTCTGGGGCATAGCTGTTGGTCTGGACCGTGATCTCCTGAATACCTTCGACGTTCGGCTTGACTCCGATCGATCCGATAATACGTTCGTTATCGTCAATTCCATCGACTACCCAGTTGTTGAGCGTATCGTCCTGTCCATTTACGGAAATGCCGGCAGCATTTGTGCGGCGATCATCAGGGCGGCCACCGCTGCTGAGTCCGTTGCCGGGCCCTTCGTTGGCGCCGGGAACGAGCTGCACAAGCTGGACAAAGTTACGGCCGTTCAACGGAAGATCCTGCACTGCTTTCGCGGTCACGGTTGAACTTACCGTTGCGCTGTCGGCCTGCAGGAGAGGTGTGCTTGCAGTTACCTCGATGACGGTTGACTCCGAGCCGAGCTGGAGGTGGATGTCGGCACGGGCGCGGTCGCCTGCTTCCACGGCGAGGTCCTTTGTGATGGATGCCTGGAAGCCGCCGGCTTTGACTGCGATGGAGTAGTGTCCGGCCGGGAGAAGCGTGAAGCTATAGTCGCCGGAGCTGTTGGACTGGCCGGTGCGCTTTTCGTTGGTCCCAAGGTTGGTAAGGGTGATGTTGGCACCGGGAACGACCGCGCCTGTGGCGTCGGTGACCGTGCCGAGAATATCGGCAGTGGTCAGCTGAGCGAAGGCTGTTGAGGTAAACAGAAGTACGAGCACGAGAAAGAAAACTGGCGGCTTAAATCGTCGAGAAAGGATTCGCCCACACTGGTCAGTGCGGTCTATTGCTATTCTCTTTTGATGCTTCATGGATAGTTCCTCCATGGCGGTAAACTGGGCGCAACGCAGTTTATTCCAGACGAGAAGGAATAAGTCTGCGGATGGCCGGACGAGAACTGGCGGTCGGCATTAATCGCATTGCGAAAAGTAGATTGGCCGGTGCCCTGGTTTGCTCGTCCAACCGCCTGGGTATGCCGTATTGACCGTCCACATCGGACGCTTCGCGCCATCTTCGTGCGGACGGGCTACCAGTCGCCGCCTCACCATCAGTTGATGAACCAATCGGGGAAACGCGGACGATGGCATCAGAAAAAAAGCACAGTTCTCCGCTGGCAGGTCGATTTATGCGGATGCAGTATTGGGCGTGGCCCTCGGGAAGAGGTGCTAAAGTTTACCTTCGCTTACAGGGAAATTTTGTTTCCAAAATTGGAATAAAAGACTTGTCCGGCCAGCTTTGATGTGCAAGCCACAAGACCGTCTTGGATGCACACTAGCTTCTCCCTGCATTCAGCTTGTTGGAGGGTAAACACCAGACGACTCGTTATCGGATTGCCCAGTACGCCGAAATTGGCTTTTCAATTGAGAGCCCGGGCCTTTCGGCATCGACCTTGGGCCAGACCTTGACGACCTTGCCGTTGGGAGAGATGAGGAAGGTTTAGCGATTGGAGAACTTCATCTCCTTGTAGGTCATAAGCGGGACGCCGTAGGCATCGACGACCTTGTGGGCGAGGAGTTTGAAGCTGAAGGTATCCTTCGAGCACCAGGTTTTTATGATCTTCTACAGTGTCGACACTCACACCGACGACGACAGCGTTCAACGCATCGTACTTTCAGTCTTCGATCATGTCAGATCTTGTCAGATCTTGTCAGTGGATACCAATTGCTTGACGGTACTTACGGAAATTAGGAGGTAAGGGCCGCCCTTTCAGCAGCCCGTGGTTAGTGCAAGTTCTCGGCTACTGCACAGTAAAGGTGACCATGACGCTTTGCGTAATCGACCCCGAGATTGCATTGACCGTAACCTGCGTCACAGCGGGTGTTGCACTAGCTGCCTGCTGCGGAGATGTGCACAAAGAGCAGCCGGTAATCGCAGTCGTTGCTACTGTCAGCAGGAGAGCAAAGAGCGATCCCCGTGCAAGGACCGATCTACGCTTCACACCGGCGAATGCGAGCAGTCCGACTGGTCCTACGCATGCCAGGGCGAGGCCACCCGTGACTGAAACAAATGGACAGAACGATTAGCGGACCTGTTGTAACCGCTAGATGGTGGGGGAGCTGTTACCGGAGCGATGGCCAACGCAACCGAGGCGGATACGCAGGAAAAGGTCACCGGGCCATTGAACCCATTCGTCGCGGCGAGTGAGAGCGTCAAGTTCCCGGTCGTCTGTCCTGCAGCGACGGTGACAGAGTTGGCAGATGCCTGAAAAGTAAAGTTGGCCGCTGCCTGCTGGGCGACCGCGATCGAGCCGAAGAGACCGCCCTTCTCTCCGCTGATTCCCGCAGCGAAATACGAGTGCTTTCACTGTCGCACCGTTCGAGATAATGTTTGTCTGTACGTACTGCTAGTTTGCGCGAGGCCCCGATCGAAAGAAGTCCAGAGACGCCGACTCCAAGGGTGCGGAACCAGTTCTTCCGCGCTATTGGGCTGAAGGAAAGTGAAACTCTCCGAAACAAGGGGAAAGAGTTGCGGAAGTGCGACATAAAATTACTGCTCAACATAGTGATAATCCTCTACAGCACAAAACTGAGCACGTTCCCCGTTATTCCCAATTCGCCCTCAAATTAATTTGTGGAATTGTCCATCAGCAATTCGGTACACGGTCAAGATGATCGATAGCTACAGACCTCCGGACCGCTCTCCGTCTCACTGTGTAACGCTGGTGGGCCGGAGTTCATTCCACCAGCCTTTCCACTGACCAACTAGTTCCAGTGAGGCGGGAATAAAACCGGTGTCCGCCAGTTTAGTGCTATGTGAATGCCGCAGGAGTGCGTGTCCAGTTTGGCTGTGTGCACAAAAGGAAGAAATATTCGATGCATCAACGCCGTAATACTGAGGTATGAATCAAGCGGCAACCACACCATTCAGCCCCAGGGATACTTGTTGCGCGTCGTAGCGTGCTGATAAGGGCGTGCGTCGCGCGCCGGATCGAAAAACTTGTACATCCTTGAGACCGGTTGTTCGCGAGGTACGAGATGCGGTTCCTGACCACCGCTGTAGTCATATACACCCTATCGTTGACATGTGCCTGCACTCCCGGCTCGGGCGTCGACGACAGTCCAACTGCTCTCGCCGCGCTTCAGGCAAAAGCGGATCAAGCCCAGCCTAGAGACAGATGCTTTCTCTATGCTGAGCTCGGCAGCCAGATGACAGATATCGCGGGCAAGCAGCTCAACTCCGGTGATTCCGAGCGGGCTTCGGAGACGCTCAAGCTGGTGCAACGGTATGCAGAGAAGATCCAAATGGGCGTTTGCCGATGACAGCAAAAAGCTAAGAGATGCTGAATTGCTCATGCGGCGCACCTCCCTTCGCCTCAAAGGCATCCTCAGCGGAGCTTCGTATGAAGACCGACCGGCTTTGGAGATGACGCTGAAGCAACTGAATCAGGTTCAGGCGCAGCTCATGATGCAGGTCTTCAAAAGATAGAATGCGGTTGATCAACTTTCTACACGGCGAGGTGAAGGGGAATTTCAAGATGGAATGACTCGTGCGGTCCAGAGTGAGACTGCGTCCACCGCCATAAGCTTCTTTCAAGGACGTCCAAGTAAATCCGAATAGCCATTCGTTCGAGGATCGGCCCTAACAGGTACGCGACGAAGAAGAGCAGCATGACCAGATAGCGGCTGATCCCCAAAGTATGACACGGCTAACCTTGCTATCCTCTCCACAGTTGTCGGGTAGTCTGGATCGCAGGCTTCACCCTGCTCTCTTTTGGAATTGTCCGTGCATTGCACGGCAGCATGCACTTTCCTCATGGCTCATCGCCATGCTCGTCAAGCATGCCATGACAGGCGCGGCTGCAGTGACGATAGTGGCAAGGCGGCGGATTCGGCGCTTTCGGCAGCGGTAGCGGCCCGCTCATGCACTTGAAGGCTAGAAGGAGAGCCGTGCACTGACCTGAATCTCTCTTCCCGGCGTAGTCACTTCGGTAATTGAACCAAATCCGGCGGTATTTACAAATCGGTTCGGCGTTCCAAGGTTTGTATGGTTCAGCGCATTGAAGAACTCACCCCGCGTCTCCAGTCGCAGGCGTTCCGAAAGCGCAAAGCCCCGCAACACGCTCACATCCAGCGTCTTCATTCCTGGTCCGACAACCGAGTTTCTCCCAACATTCCCAAACGCATACGCCGGCGGAGCCGCAAACGCCGCAGGATTGAACCAGTTAGTCGCATTTCGTGTTCCCGCTCCAAACACCGGCTTGCCTGTGGCGTTTGCCCGCACCGGGTTTTCGCCCAGGGCAGTACCCGCGTTCGCGGTATCGCCGAAGACCGAGATGGTCAGGGGAAATCCACTTTGTACCTGAAAGATTGCCGAAGTCTGCCAGTTCCTGGTTAACGCATGAGTTACAGAGCTGCGACCCCCACGTCGGAACGTCATACACCGCACTCGCTGTCAACCGGTTCCTCACATCGCATGCTGGTCCCTTTTCTGCCTTCAGGTCGTTATTATTCTGCGGAATCGAGGATTCGAACATTGGCGACCGAAAGTCTGGGGCATTCGATAGACTCTTCGACCATGTGTAGTTCGCCAGAAGGCTCATCCCTTGACTTCCTCTTCGCCGCACTGACACGTATCCGGCGTCGTACCAACTCTGCGCTGAATTCTCCAGCAGGTTAATCGTGCTGACCCCGAACGTCGTACTGACGACCTGAATATTTGGCGGCAGAACCGTATTCGGAACGAAGCTGATCTTCGTGAAAGGCCGTCGTGGCTGAATCAAGCCCGGGCCCGGCTGCGCGTTATTGATCAGATGAGCGCGCTGCAGATGGAAGCCGCCGGAACCAAGCTAGCCGATCTCCATCACGGTATTCCTGCCCAGGCTTTGTTCCAATCCGGCACTCCACTGTTGGATGTACTGCGGAGCGGGTCTTGTCTGCATGCCGGTGAAGCTCACGACCGCCACCCCCAGCACAGCGGGCGCAAAGTTAAACGTTTTGATGGATGGGGTGAAGTTATCACTCTGGTTGGTCTCTGGAAACACATGCGGCACATTATGCCGCTGGTTGCACCAGGTATTCATATCCACCGGCGTAAAGAACATTCCATACGCGGCATGGAGCACGAGGCCTCTGCTCGGCACGCTCTGCGAGATGCCAAGCCGTGGGGCACAGTCCGCCTTGCTCGGATACATCAGACCCTTCGGCATCCCATTCTGTCCACCGATAAAGACACTCGGCGTGCCGTCGGAGGCGAAAGTCAGATTGCTGTTCGTGTAGCTGATATCGACGAGGGCACTCATGTACTCATACCGGAGTCCGTAGTCGATTGTCGTATTCCTCGCGAGGTGAAATGTATCCTGCGCGTATCCGTCGGCGTACCACTGGCGCAGGTTCATCTGTGGCACTCCGGCCTGTCGCTGCCGCACCGCTGGAAGCCCAAGAAGGAAGCTCGCCAGCGCCGAACCTGTCCCGTCGTTCGCTCCAATATCTGTCGTAAATCCATTCGTAAATTGGTAGTAGCCGCGATTCTGGAAGAACCCCCACATCGGCCAGATGAACCTTTGGTATACGCCGCCAAACTTCAAGCAGTGCCGACCCACCAGCCAGCTCAGCGTGTCGCGTCCCTCGATCAGTGTGTCCCACGCGTGCATCGGCGTTGCTGCGTAGCTGTCTCCGATCGGCGAGTATCCCTGCACATTGAAGTAGGGCGCTCCCCATGCTTCCGGCCCGCCGGATCCCACTCCCTTGATCCCCAGCGATCCTGTAATGTCGTTCGTGTTCGCACTCTGCGTGGTATGGTCCATGCTCAAACGCGACACCGCCACTGTCGCTACGTTTAGCAGCGATGGCGTGAAGATATGGCTGTAGGAACCTATCCCCTGTTGCGATAGATTGTCGTGCAGATAGCCGAAGCCCGGCAGATTCTCCGGCATGAATCCACGTTCACCGCTCGCGCTATACCGCACGAACCCTGTGTTATTCGAATTGAATTGGTGATCGACTCGCTGAACCCTGGTCGGTGTTGTGGATCTCGTTCCTCGCATCGAGATAGTTGTTGGAGTCGTTGCCCGAGCCAACAACCGTCGGCTGACCCATCATCGTCATGCCCATCCCCATGCCCATCATCAGATTGGGCTGTGGGGTATATTGCTTCAGCATCGTTACCGCTACCGAGTTCATCCTGCCGGCGGGAATTTTATTGTTAGGAAACGGCTGCCGCGTGAACTGTGGATTTTGCGCACTGACCGGTAGGTTCGGGTTGTAGTTCGGGTTCGTCACCGTCGTGTTCGGATCGTAGATCGTCACTCCGCTCATGCTGAAGTCGCCATTGACCTCGTCCGACGTGGGCACGGTGTCCGTCATGCTGTCGGCCTGCACATGTCTCAGCCCTTCACGAAGAAGAATGTGTGCTTTCTAAACAGCGGTCCGCCCAGCGATCCTCCAAAGTTGTTTTGCACGAGTTGGTTCGTTCCACCCATATCGTTAAACGAGTGCGCATCCATGGCGCCATTGCGCAGAAACTCATATACGGTTCCGTGGAGGTAGCTCACGCCTGACCGGGTAACGATGTTTACTCGGCCACCGCCCGCGCCACCCATCTCGGCCGAGTAGCTTCCCACCTCACCTGGAACTCCTGCACAGCATCCGGCGATGCGCTGAAGTTCTGCGTGTTGAAGGTAGGGTCTGTATTCGTCGCACCGTCCAGGAGAAAATAGTCGGCCGGTTGCCCCCGACGCTGATCGCCGACCTCTGCCCCGGCCGCCAGTACAGCGGATTCATGTCGCCTGTCTGCGCCCCGTGACTCACATGCGCGCCGGGCACAGTCAACATCAGATCGACCAGCATTCGTCCATTCAGAGGCAGTTGTGCGACGGATCTCTGGTCCACCACTCCACTTACGCTTGCGTCCGCAGTCTTCAACAACTCCGACGCAGCGACGGCCGTCACCGTCTCGGTATTCGGCCCGACCTTCAACGTCAGATCCAGCGTCACCTGGTGGCCTACCTCAAGTTGCAGGGAACGCTGCGCCACCGCAAAACCCTTGCTTTCTGCTACCAGGAGATAAGCTCCCGGCAATAACGCTCCGATCTCATATTCTCCATGGGCGTTTGCGGTTACCTTCCGCTCTTCCGCCGTGGTCACCGATGTCAACTTCACGCTCGCGTAGGGTATCGCCAGATGCTGAGAGTCCATGATGGTTCCACTCAGCACTACGTAGTTCGTCTGGGCATTGAGGCGTGTCGCAAGTGCGAAACAACAGAGAATAGCCAACAACCATGAGCGTTTCACACTGTCTCCTAGAAAATTTTCCTCTGCTTTCCACTCTTCATTGGTGGACAGGTCAGTTGTCAACTCGATTGCTCATGCTACATCCTGCCCGCTATTGGCGGCAGCGCACGGTATTTACGGAACTATCGGGAACTTGACGATCCTAATGACCCGCACGGGGTCTGTCATCGTGCAGATGGCTGACTTTTCTCCATCCACCTTTCGGTGGGGCCTGTGGCGGCTTCATCGGACGCGTCGGTACGTATGTTTGCGATCGCATGGGACGCCACCGCGCCTTCGATGGCCGTCACCCGGTCGGACGGGGATAGCTTTGAAGCAGCGGCAATCGCCACTGGAGGCGACTACGTCATTCTGCGGTCAAAGCGACCCAACGAAGGGGAAGTCCAGATTGGCTGTTCTCCGCGTTAGAATCCGGCTTTGATATTGCGGCGATCGAACCGTAGATATTCTCCTTGGTCGACCACCCGTGCGTGGCGCATGAGCTTGCTCGGTTACTTGGTATTTACCGCAACTTCGCAGCTCGCGAGATCTTCTAATAGCCGGATGGAGCCGCAGATGTCGTCTTCGCCGTATCCCTTTGCAATCGCCGCGCGATACATCTGGCATGAGAGAGCCGTCAGGGGAACGGGAACGTTCAATTCCGCCGCAGAATCCAACATCAGCTGCATATCTTTCTCCAGCCATTTGACCGAGAACCGCGGATCGAAGTCGCGCTTGAAGACTAATGGCGCCTTCAAGGAAACAAGTCCGGACTTTGCCGCACTGTTCTCGATGATCTCGAGCATAAGCTCAGGCGGCACGCCCGCCTTGGTGCTGAGCACGATGCTCTCATTGAAGGCCTGCAGGAGGTTGCCGAGAATCATGTTCTGGGAGAGTTTGGCATGGAGACCCTGGCCAGAATCGCCACAGTAGTAGAACTGTTTTCCCATGGGCTCAAAGAAGGGGCGCACACGATCAAAGACATCTTTCTTGCCGCCAACCATGAAGGTGAGCGTGCCGTTCTCCGCGCCTGCTTTTGAGCCTGTGCAGGGGGCGTCAAGATAGTCGATGCCAGCGGAGGAGAGTATCTCAGCCATCTGGCGGCTCTCCTTTGGCGAGATGGTGCTGCAATTGGCGATGACGAGACCCTTTTTCGCACCCGCTGCGAGACCACTCTCGCCAAAGATCACTTCATGCGACATTGCCGTGTCACCCACGCAAAGAAACACACAGTCGCTATGTTCGGCGACCTCTCGCGGCGTCGCGCGTGCTTTGCCTCCCATCGCTTCTGCTTTGCCTTTGGTATATGACCAAAGCGCCACCTCATGGCCAGCTCCCAAAAGCCGCTTCGCCATAGGGCCGCCCATAATGCCAAGTCCTAGAAACCCAAGTTTTGCCATTTGTATTGCTCCTTAAGAACTCAAGGTTAATTTTTACGTGTTATCTGGAATAAAGCCTTAATCAGATCGGAATGGTTACCAACTCTTCAGTCGAGGGCATACCTTGGAGCAGGAGCGGCTTTCTAAGCCAAATCGATCGCAACCACCTCATGTAAGGCGATGGACGGCACCTCAAGCTGCACAAGTCCATTTTCGTTTATATAGTCTGGTTTTGTCCCCGCGACCAACAGATGCACCTGCTTTACCTTGCGCCCGGCTGGGATTCTGACGCTGACTCGCTGCGCCGTGATGGGAATAATCTCGCGGATCGGCCCTTTCATCATCATGGGGTTGGTTAGATTGACCAAGTGCGCGGTCATGGACTGTTGCTGTGTCCAAACCGAAACATCCAGGATGCCCTTGCCCACGACAATCAAAGGTGCAGGCTCATCTGTGGCCCATAGCACAGCATTGCGAAGTAGTCTGGCTTGGTCGAAGTTAAGCGTTTCCCAAAACGTCCGGTCAATATCGCCAGGCAGATATACAACACGGCCCTTCCCCGCTTGGCGAACGATGGCCCCAAGCTGCCCGGGCGCGGCGTCCTTGCGTGGGAAGACCTCTTCCATGGGCAGATCCGGATAGGTAGGCACTACCTGCAAGGGATATGTTCCTTCTCCAATCGGCGTCACCGCAACCTGATTGACGCCATTGATGAAGCGGACGGAGTTTTCCAGATCCTTCAGCAGCGGGTGGTATTGTCCCGACGACGGGTCTCTATTGAGGCTCAGATAGGAGTTCAGCATCGGCCCCTCCACCTTGCCCGCGTAGTTGACACCAAAGAGTGAGGCGAGACCGAAGTTCGGTTGGCGCACACCCCACTCGTTGTAAAGGGAGGTCTCAAAGGTTGCGACCACACTGCCGCCGCGTTCTACGAAGTCCCCGAGCTGCTTGCATTGCGCCGTCGAGAGTGCCGCAATGTTCGGGAGGATCAACGTGCGGAACTGACTGATATGTTCGGCATCCAGCAGATGGTCGTGGACCATCTCGAAGGGTATTCGTGCTTCGACGAGCGCCTGGTAGAAGCCCAGGCTGGGGTCTTCGACTTTCGCACGAGCCTCCTCCCCTCCGTAGTACGTCGCAGTCTGCTGCGAGTACACTAGGCCAACCCTTGCGAGCGGGCGATCATTGCGCAGGTAAGCTTCATTCGCCGCGTGCCATTTGTAGATCTCCTCCACCACAGACATCCAACGTGAATCGATGACCTTGCAATCGAACTTCGTGAACCACGGCCGCAGGCCATGCGCAATGCCGTCCACAACCCACAGCCGAATCTCATCATCGCTCTGTACGGAATCTTTCCAGCGGTACTTGTCTTCCAGCCCCATGCTGAAGATGCCTGCGATCGCTTTGCGGCCCATCGTGGCGCGGTACTCTTTGCCGTTCTTCCCGTTGGCCCAGGGTGGCATCAGGCCGGAGCGTCCCTGGCGGTCGGCGAAGAGTGTCGGGGCCATTTCGCCGACCGTCTTCATGTCCAGTTCACTCAGTGCACCGCCGCCTGCATTTGCGATGTAGCTTGCGTTGGGATTGATGTGCTGGATTTTGCTGTTCCACAGCCGCCACAACTCGAAGAGCCGCAGTTGCCGCCAGACGATATACTGCCGCCGCGCCGGGTCTTGCGGGTTGCGTGTGCGCGGCAGGTCCATTCCGCTGAAGTCACGGAAGTTCTTCTGGCAATGCACGCAGTAACACATACCCGACCCGGCCCAGCGGTTGGTGAAGATGCCGTCGACCATGTACTTCGTCATGATCTCTTCGTGAACTGAGGTCAAAAATTCGAAGTTGTACGGGCCCAGCGCACAGGTCAACCAGAAATCTTTGTCGGACGGGTGGCAGACCTTGTTGCCGTTTGCATCCACCATGATCCAGTCAGGGTGTGCGTCGTAGACATCCTGATGGCAGGCGTGTGCGTCTGTTCGCGCCACGACGACCATGCCAAGCGCCCGGCAGCTCTTCTGCAGATCGCCGAACGTGTCCATGTTGCCGAGCCACTTGCTGCGATAGTGGAACGGCACCTGCGTCGGATAGAAGGCGACTGCGCCCCCCGCGTTGAGAGTTGCTGCATCGACGTGAAGGCGCTTGAAGTAGTCCAGCCAGAACTGGGGATCGTAGTTGCCCGGATCATCCTCAGCAAAACCGATCTGGGCCCACCGCATCGGCTTGTCGTACCATCCTGCTTGCGGTGCGTCTGGGAGGGACTTCGCCCATGCACCGACACCAGGCCCGAATAGCGCTGCAGCCGTGGTAGCCGCTGTGTATTGCAAAAACTCTCTCCGGCTGCTTGCCATCCTTCTATTCCTCAGCTTTCATGCCATCGTCGACGATGGTCGTTTGGTTCGCAATGCCTAACGTAGCGCAATGACGGCAGCATCCTTCGCTGGCACGTTGACCGTTACTTGTTGCCCAGAGAGTTTGACGTCGAGTTTCCCCCACTTGTCCTCGCCCACGGAGAATTTACCCAGCCCCAGGTTGAGCGAGACTGTAACAGGACGTGCCGTCGTGGTTGGATTCGTCACCCATAGATACATCCCTCCCGCACCCTGGTGAAGGCGGGCCTGCACCTCATTGTCATCGACATTGACCCGTGGCGTAATGTCAGCCATCTTGAGGAAGTCAGCGAACAGTGTGCGCGTCTCTTTGCCGTGATGCAGGTAGTAGCCTGCTCCTGGAAAAGAGCCCATCAACAGCGTGCGACCATTGCCCATCTTGTTTTCTACAGCCGCAATGGCTCCGTTTGGATAGCGGCCCGCCGCGTTGCCACCATTGGTTTCGTACTGCTGGAAGAAGTAGCGTCCGTAGATGTTATTGCCGTGGACCTCCATCTTCAGACTGTCATGGATGTCTGCCAAAAATTCGACGTAGGTCTCACGAGCCCCGAAGACCGCATCGAGTCCGTAGTTCGGCTGCACCTGGCCCACATGACCGTGCTCGCCGAAGTATGCGGGCAATCCCTCGGAGATCAACGTGCCGCCCTTGCTGACGAAATCCTTCAGTCTGGCTACTGTCTCCGGCTTCATCATCACGGGATAAGGCAGATAGACCAGTTTGTACTCGTCGATGTTTTCGAGCGCGACAAAGTCTGCCTGAATGTTCTGGTCGAAGAAAGCCTGATACGCGCCCCGCATCGATTCTGCGTAGAAATCCGTAGAGAGTTGCTGGACGTAATTGAACAGCTCTGCCTCGGGAACGAAAAGCAGGGCGACATCGCCACGCACAGGCCGCGATTTCCATATTTCCGGATTAGCGTTGGCCCAGCGCAGGGTTTTACCGACCATCTCGGCGCGTGGCGTTACTGAGCCGTCCATGCCGATGGATCCAAAAGCTCCAAACAGTGGACCATCCAGCAGAGGACGATAGCGACAGTACAGCAGGCCGCGCGCACCGCCGGCGAAGGAGATCATGTTCCAGATGCGCACATCCTCCGGTTCTGTGACGCGGCCATCTTCCCGAGGCTTACCGATCAGCTGGGGCTGCATCCACAGCGGCCCGCCCTGTGCCTCCGCATGCCAGAACGGTTTGCCCCGCGCGCCTGCACGCGTGAGATCGAACGACTGCCATTGCCGCCAGGGTTCGGTGCCGTGACGCGATTGCACCCAGGTCAGACCGTAGACATCGACACGTTTCGCGGCCATCCACTCGTTGTGACCGGCAGAGGGATAACTTTCCAACGTCCCCGCAACACCATGGCAAGTCACCAGGTGTTTGGGATCGAGGCGACGGTAAAGTTGGATGCGCCAGTCGAACAGGTCGTAAGCTTTGTCGATGCGGTGCTGCAGCCAATCCAGACTTTCGGGGTAGCCGCTGAAGTCGTGCGGCGGCTCAACGTCCT
>Ga0206911_1070_pt1 | contig 24608 bp, 28 predicted proteins | sample Alteio_BWOrgHeat_74_FD_152956 | JGI IMG/M metagenome (GOLD analysis project Ga0206911, IMG submission 152956) | Enriched cells from forest soil in Barre Woods Harvard Forest LTER site, Petersham, Massachusetts, United States -... | ecosystem: Environmental > Terrestrial > Soil > Temperate forest >...
CACTGGATGGATCGGCGGTGCCCGCAAACGATAGGAATTGCTCAAATATCATTTCAGGAATACACTTTTTGTTTCACCAAGAGGTCTTCTAAAGATTCAAATTAACTGTAATACATTTAATAACACATGTAATAACCCACTGGATGGATCGGCGGTGCCCGCAAACGATACAAATTGCTCAAATATCATTTCAGGAATACACTTTTTGTTTCACTAAGAGGTCTTCTAAAGATTCTAATTAACTGTAATACATTTAATAACACATGTAATAACCCACTGGATGGATCGGCGGTGCCCGCAAACGATAGGAATTGCTCAAATATCATTTCAGGAATACACTTTTTGTTTCACCAAAAGGTCTTCTAAAGATTCTAATTATCTATAATACATTTAAAGATGTACATATAATATATAAATAAAATGTCAACCATTGAAAAAAACAAGGGACTAATTATTTGCCAATTGGTCAGCTGACATACATTACCCCGTGGCCCAACATATTGTCCATAGATTGTGTAAAAATGTAATTTGGTAAACAATCTATGATATTATATGTTTTCACGAGGGGTTGATGAATCACCGATTGGTCACCCGAAAGACATTAACCCCATGCATAGATTATGCACAAATGTAATTTGGTAATAATCTATGATATTATATGTTTTCATGAGGGATTGCTAATTTCATTTTAAATCTAAATTATCACATTCAAGTAATATTTTAGATAATAAATTTTGACATTTTTTTATTAATGTATGATCACATGTCTCTCTTTCTGCAAGCAAACAAAATTCTTTTGCCTTTGCATACTGTTTGATTTTAAATAATGCCGAAGCCATTAAAAATTTTGAATCCTTCAATTCTTTTTCAACACATTTTTTAAACCACTCAAAAATCTCTTTATCATTTTTGTCGTATCTATCATTTAATAAAATTTCGCAAATATATTTCAATATATTGTATTCAATAGAATGTATATGTGAAGGTATTCCAGAATAAAATATCATTTTATAATATTCTAATGTTTTATCCATGTTTACAGATTGATAACAATAAGCTAAATGATATATAGTTGACACATCTTCCTTAGAAATTTCTTTAGTTGTTATACTGGATATATATTTTTCTAGCCATTCGATCACTAATTTATTCTCTAATTCATATTTACGGTTATTTTTACCCCAACACATACAAAGTGAATCATAATGTAAATTCCCAATGATTTTGTAATATTTGACATCTTTTTCACTGCTTAATTCAATGTATTTTGTATATAAGTCTATAGCAGTTTGACGTTGAACTTCTGCTAAATCATTTGTCAGAGAATTATTAATTCCTTTAAAATATAAATCAGCCGATCCTTTGCAACAATTGGCATCTTTTAGTTGAATTCCCATATTAAAATATTTTTGTGCTTTTTCTCCATAATAATCACTTGTTGCCCAATAATTTCCTAATGAATAGCAAGCATGTGGTTCAGTTGTTAGATATTGTTTACATATTGATTTTGCTTTGCTAAAATTTCCAGATCTAAATAACTCATCTACTTGTGCTGGATCATATTTTTTAGCATTATCGGTATCTAATTGTTGAGAATCTGACTCAACAAATTTAGTCACTGATTTGTTACCCATTACAGTTTAATTGTATCGTTAATATTTGTATAATGTATAAACTTATTTAATCAACTTTTTTTGTCATTGTTGTGGGTTCAACTTCAACCACCAAAGGAGAAATACTATCTGGCATTGAACCACCAAACGATATATTAATAACATTACTATCTTTTTCTAATTCCATTGATATGACTGTGCCAACATTACTTTCCTCCATTTTTGTATTAATTATTTTATAACCAATAATTTTTTTAATTAGTTCCATTTGTTCTTTTGTCATACAATCACATCCAACCATTCCTTTTTCTGTAATTCCACATGTTTTGCAAGTATGATACCACCCCATTTGTATTTATTATATTATCTAACTTTTTGGATATTTCATAATTATTTTCAATTTTTTTTTCCATATAAAAAATTGATATTTACAATTGTGAAAAGGTCCTTTAAATTTATTCATTTAATACAAACGGCTTTATTGACCATGAAAACTTTTCCATGTTTAGGGAGAAGAGAAGGAAAACCATGTTCAAAACCCACCTATTTTACATTTTGTAACGATGATGGGTGTGATCCTTTTGATGCTGATTTTAGTATTGATCCAAATCATGTTGTAATTGTCAATAATATTGATTCTGCCATGGATGTGAATTGGCGTAAAGAATCTGGTATAACCCATGTTGTGTCGGTGTGTCCATTAACATATGATGAAGAAATGGTTATTCGCCCAGAACATCATTTTTCACATTTCATAATTCCAGTACAAGATGATGCGCTTGAAGATTTACTTATTTGGTTACCACGGGTAGTAAAATGGATTCAAAAAGCTCTTGTGCCACAACATTACGAAAATAAATTTGAAACCATTTGCAATGATTCACCTCGCGTTTTAATTCATTGTCATGTAGGAATGTCAAGAAGTGTAACAGTAGCCTGTGCATATGTTATGCGCACAACAGGTATGACGCCAGATGAAGCACTCCATCATGTGAAATGGAAACGTCGAATTGCGAATCCAAATCCAGGCTTTCGTCGACAATTATGGAGTTACCATCTTACATTAGAACATGCAAAGGCAAAAAGATGTCAACGTTTCTTCCATAATATATTTGAACGTTCGGTAATCAATATCATTGTCACCTATATTTTTATTCCACGTCGACATAGGTAGTAATTTTTATATCATTTCATCTAACATCTCGCTAACGTCATGTCCTTTCCATTGAGATGCATCATTCCATACAGATGATCCTAAGCATAAAGAAACTATGACAAGAATAATTGTAACACAACTTGTCCAAAGAATTGCTAATTTTAATGCTTTATCAAGATTTGCCTTATCGTCGTCATTTTGTTTTGGCGAAACCCATCTTACAAAAACTTGAAACCATGTAGAAACACTGAAAAATATTAAAGCTGCTAATATGACAGTTAATATATTTATACCAATTAATGAAAATTGTCCAAAATGTTGTGGTGTAGTTTGATCAACCATATTAGTAACTTTATATTATAAAAATTTATTGACTCAAATATTTAGCCAAACTTATTGCAACTAATAAAAAAACATATAAACTCCATTATTTACAAATACGATCAAGATCACGCATTGTCAACACAACATCTGGTCGCATTTTTTTCTCATATTTTGACCATTCTGAAATTGGAATCCATTGAACATCAGAGTACGTATCATCCCGATCTGTGAATACAGTATCCAAACTCATATTAACAACATACATATGAATTATACAACTATAACCTTGAAAAGGCATAACCGTTCCACAATATTTAATTGCAACATTTTTGATACCCAATTCTTCACCTAATTCATCACCTGCAGTTTTAATTGGGGTTGATTCTATCGGAACCATTCCGGCTGCACCCAAATCATATTCAATTCCATTTTTACGTCGTTTTTCTGCAAACTGACATAACAAAACGAGAGGACCATCTTTTGAATTATTAATCACAACAACACGTGATGCTTCAAAAATCAAACCAAATTTTTTACGTTCGAATCGTCTAAACATCGGTAAAAAAGCTCGTGGTAATTTAATACCTGTTTTTCCATATGATCCATAAAAGAACCAGTATAAATGCAACCACTCTTTCTTATGCTTTGGATTAGTCACCGAATTCCACACAATTACTGCTTTATAACATGTAATTCCCAGAGCCAATGTTATGGCAATAATAACAGATTGCCAAAACATGTTTTTTCTACTTTTGGTGTCCAAATAACCAACAAATAGTATAATTACATTTCAAATTAAGGAACTCAACAGTTAGTTGTATATTTCAAATTTTTTATTATGAGTTAATAAAAAAAGTAAATCATTTATTCAGATGCCTTCAAGTCATCAAGACGTGAACCAAAATATTTTTTCTTCTCTTCTAAAAATTGTTTGGCAGATTCTTCAGGAAGACATTTAAAACAAGCAACTGTAACTCGTGGCATCAAATGATCATTACCATCTGAGAAACGAGGTTGTTTATTTGCAATGACTGTGTCATAAATTTTTCTTTCGATTTGTTTTGTATCTTTACACCATAGACAACTGTAAGATGGTGGTGTATAAGTTCTTGTTCCAGAAGATGTTGTAATTGTTACTGGTGTTTTACTATATTCCTTTAATAGTTTGCCCCATTTATCGCCATATGTCTCACATAATTCGCAACTGAATCGTGGACAACAAACGCTCACTGGTTCTCCTTTACAGTTATAGCAATCAACGTATTCGGATTCTGTTTTAGTTTCTTGACTCATTGATTATATTAAATAATGCAAATACCGCTATTACTATCCATACACATTTTATTTCAATTTTTCTACAGTTAATACATATGGAACAGTTATTAAATAAACAAAATATTACAAATCATCATCAAATTGCCCCTGATGGCGATGGTAATATGGACCACTATCCGTTAACAGGTGGATGGAATGCGGAAGCTTGTGCCCGAAGGACAAGATGTCAACAGGCGTGCATCATAAGTTGACCCATGAGGAAGTTGATGAAGGACAATTGGAGCTGGCAATGTGTGAAAGAACAGCTGTTCTAAACACGCATCTGTGAAAATTGCGAAATTAGAATCGACTGCCATTTTCTTGCCGTACATATCACGAAATTGGTCACGTGTTATGATTTCACAGCGATCAAAAAATTCGCGTATGAGGATAATTGCACGATCATCCCGCGCCTTGTCCAAACTTTCCTCAAAAGATGTCACAATTGGAAGCAAAAAGCGGATCTTGCTTGTGTCCAAACTGACCCCAATATGTTTTGCTTTGGCTACCAGCAGTTGGAAAATCAGTTGAATAAATCGTCCTGCATCCTTACCAATGTCACAACCTCCGAAAGTCATTGGTTTGATCGAAACAATGCACATTTCATAGAGGCCAGTACTCAGCAGAGCCATTAAGACTGGTAACAGATTTTCAAACACAGCAGTTTGAAATTCTGAAAAGGTGAACGATGTTGATCCACAACCAATTGGTGCTGATGGTATTGCATGACCCATTGGTGCTGGTGGTATTGCATGACCTATCGGTGCTGATGGTATTGCACGAAAACTTTTTCCCGCGAGCAAATTGTTCATACCATCGACAATTGCAATCTTCTTTACTGAAAGGACTGGGATTGCATGAGTAGCAATCGGAGTGCATTGTGAACTAAAACTGACTCCCATGGGAATCGAAATTTGTTCACCATAAGGAATTTTAAGTTCGTGTAATGATGTAGGACCCATAACAGAAATATCATCGTCAGGACATAATTCTTTTGGGGTCAAAGAGCGTGGAAGCTCTTCTTCAAAAGGACCCGTAACAGAAATATCATCGTCAGGACATAATTCTTTTGGGGTCAAAGAGCATGGAAACTCTTCTTCTAGTCGTTCATCATGGCTTAGATCCATTGGAATAGATCAAATCGCTATTGCTGGATGACTTCCAGATATTGAAATATGGTTCAATTAATGGACTTATCAAATACTCAGATTTTCAATTTTTTTAATCAAATTTTCATTTAAAAAAAATTGAAAAGTTGAATCATTATATAATCCTTTATTCTATTTCCATTATAAATCCCATTAAAATGGGTGATCTAATAGGTCAACACGTAAGTACAACTCACATGGAACAAAAGCCATATCAATTAAATGATGTAGACCCAAAAAGCCTTATCGGATCGTCGACAGTGTTGACATTGAGTTCAGGACCTTTGATGATTAGGTTATTACTCAAAGGTATTTTCCATAATGGGAAAAAGGTAGAAAACTTTGAGATTTATAAACCTATGGTGACATTGTCATCACAAAATGCCAGGCTACATTTGTTAGCATCCGATTTCGCATTTCGGTGTACTTGTATTAATTACAACGGTGTTGATTATTTGCCAGTGTTTGACCAACCATTGGCATCAAAAAATGGTAATTTAACAATTATTAATATTGGTTATAATTTTTATTTATTTACATAATGTATAATGGAAAGTTTCTGGATTGTAATAATTGTAGCTGTTATTATTATATATATAATTGTATCATCGTATAATAGGTATGAACATTTAAAACCAAATTTAAAATTATCGTGTCCTGACTTAACATATTGTGGTTGGTTATGTTATGGAGATCCGACTATACACAGGGACTGTATTGATGAAGATGTACGCTCATGTTCAGAACATGCTATTTTGGCATGTGGTGGAGCTGGTAAAGTAGAAGATTCTTGTGATCGCTGGGATGCTGATGATTGGGTTAAAGATTGTGCAAAATATGCTTAATTTTTAATATTTTTTTGCCAATAAATTTTTCCATATATTTTTCTCTATCGAATATAAGATACGGTGCTATTTTCTTTATTACTTCTTGTTTGAAATCTACTTGTTGTATTTTACATCTTATATCTGTTTAGCAATCATCAGGATTTTAAAGTGATAATATATAAAATATGGTTTAAATATGTAATAAAAATTATTGTTACCATATATTCTTACAATTGAAGTCTACATATTCGTTTTATACTTTTTATACATCACTTGATTATTAGTGGAACCACTCATGCGATTGCTGAATGACATTGGTTTCACCTGATACAAAGTGATATAATTCAAATATGACTTAATACATGTTATCATATAATGGTAATAGTGGTACCATTATTACCATTATATGATAATGGTAATAATGGTACCATTACATGATTTTGTATATTAGATTATATGTTTAAATACAATCACTTCACAAACTGTGTATTGCAAATCTCTTACACTTCGTGTATGGTACCCGTGTTAATATCTCTTTTCTAAAGAAAAGAATATTAATCGGGGACTGCTTGGGAAATTAAATGTATATCATGTGATCAATTAATAAAAAAACAACATTTCATACAACAATCCAACTATCATCATTAATTTCCGATTTAATTAGATCACTGTTTTTTGATATACAAATATAACAAATAAAATCATCATCTAACCACGAACCACATTGTTTATGTATTCCATTATGACATTTTGTACAAGATATGATATGTCCATGTGAACTACAACATTTTAGTTCAGATTTCATTGATGTATGTAATGACATGCACTGAAAACATAATCTTTTTCCACAACACGAATGTTTATTAAATGTATAATTTATTATGAACATTTTAGAACACATTGCACAATCTTCTTCAAATGTTGGAAGGTTTTTTACAATAGGATATTCATCAATTGGGTGAGTTAATTCATGAACAATAATACATATATCACAATAATTTTGAAAACAACATCCATTCTTTTCAATTGTTTCTAAATGGCATATTCCACACTTATTCATTTAAAATTATTCTTATCAAATCATATTAAAGATTTATTTGTATATGGAATTCAATTTTTCTCCAGTTAAAAAAAATTGAAATAAATATTCATACAATACCTTAATTATTTTTTGATAATTAATATTAATCAGAATAGAATGTGTGGTATTGTTGGTTATCTAGGCAATTGTAAATGTTTTAATTATATTATTAATGGTCTAGAGATCTTACAAAATCGCGGCTATGATTCTATCGGCATTTGTTCAATATACGAAAAGAAACTATTTTTAAATAAATATGCATCATGCGAATCTGTCAATGCAATTACTAAATTAAAAACCGAAGAAAAATATCATCAAGGCTTTATTGGTATTGGCCATACCCGATGGTCAACCCATGGAGGTAAAACAGATAAAAATGCTCACCCCCATGTTGATCATAAAAATAAAATTTCTTTAGTTCACAATGGTATTATTGAAAATTATGAGGAACTTAAACAAGAATTAATAACAAAACATAATGTTGAATTTAAATCAGAAACAGATTCAGAAGTTATTGTAAATTTAATTAGTGTTTTATATGATCAATATGGAGATTTAGTAATTGCTATTAAAAAAGCTCTTTTACGACTTGAAGGTTCATGGGCTCTGGGAATTATTTGTGTTGATACGCCAAATAATCTATATTGTGTCACCAAAGGTTGTCCATTATTAATAGGTTATGGCGATAATTTTATGATGATAGCTTCAGAACAAAATGGTTTTCCATCCAATGTAGAAAAATATATTTGTTTAAATGACAATGATTTTCATGTTATTGAAAAAAATGATACAAAATTTATTTTTGATGATTCAGGTTATAAAATAAATAAAATAAATCGTTCTGTTGATCAATTTACTAAATCAATTCTATATCCTCACTGGACTATAAAAGAAATTAATGAGCAACCAATAAGTTCTTTAAAATCCATTATTACAGGCCTTAAAATTAAAGAACATTTAGAGAATAAAATTTCATTGGATGATGATAAATATAAAATTAATTTACCGAATTTAGATTTAAATATTAAAAAATATATTAATGCTAAACATCTTATTTTGTTAGGATGTGGAACTTCTTTCTATGCAGGATTACATGGTTCGAATTTTTTTAAAGATATAGCTGATTTTGAAACGGTACAAGTGATTGATGGTGGTGAATTTACTAAAAAAGACATACCAACATCAGGACAAACACTATTCATCATATTATCACAAAGTGGGGAAACAAAAGATTTACACAAATGTATAACAATTGCGAAAGAATATAGTATTTTTACAATTGGTGTTGTCAATGTTGTTGATTCTCGTATAGCCCGAGATGTTGATTCTGTGTGTTATCTTAATTGTGGACCAGAAATTGGCGTAGCGTCTACTAAATCATTTACATCACAGATTATTGTATTATCAATGATAGCTTTGTGGTATGCACAAAATAAAAATATTCATAAAAAAAAAAGATGTCAGTATATTGATGAACTTATAAAATTACCAAAAGATATTTCACAAACAATTAAATCATCTGAAAAAATATGTGAAAAAATAGCAGAATTTTTTGTTGATAAGACAAGTTGCTTCATACTTGGAAAAGGTTGGTGCGAATCTATTGCTAAAGAAGGATCCTTGAAAATTAAAGAAATTGGTTATATTCATGCAGAAGGTTATTCTGCTGTGGCATTAAAACATGGACCATTCAGCCTTTTACAAGAAAATACCCCGGTAATTTTTGTGAATCCGGACGATGAAGATAATTCAAGAGTAAATAATTCTATTGAAGAAGTTCATTCGAGGGGAACACCTATTATATTAATAACAGATAAATTAATAGATAAACTACTATCTAAAAAATTAAATAATATTATTGTAGTTCCAAAAAATATTATGTTCAAAGGGATAATTCATACAATTCCTATGCAACTAATAGCATATTATTTGGCCATATATAAAAAAATAAATCCTGATATGCCAAGAAATTTAGCAAAATGTATTACAGTAGATTAAATAATCATTTTTATTTCATTAAATATTTTTTTATATCATGTGCTACTCCAATACATGTTTTTGCAGTTATATAGTTAACAGATGCAATATTTGTTTTTCCAGAGGTAGCATCCATTGCTCCACCTATTGTCTTATAACCTTTTACTTTTATGTTTTCTTTAATTTTCCATTCTGATGACTTTTTTGTAGGGATTACTACTGTTCCACTAGCCAATGTATTGTGGATCAAATATGTGTTACCAAAATCAGTTTCTATAAAAATGCCATGATGATCTGCAATAGGAATATGATTTAATAATCCAGTCGTAATTTTACGTGTTACATATTGTGCTCCAATTATTTTTTCATTTCGATATGCAAAAATATATGGTAATAGCAATATACAAACAATAATAATAATCTTCATGGCAGTTGCTTGATTATATAAAATATAATGACGTAACCATTTTATTATTTGTTCAATTTTTCCTCGGTTTCTCCGGGTAGAAATACGAAGTGTTTTACGAACCGATAGCCAACTGTGATTTTTTATTAAATTGTGACAAAATTTGGAGATTTAGATCAATAACCGTTCTGATATGACTGTCTGTCATACTTACTGGCATATAGACAATTTTATCATCAGCACTACATTTTAATATATTGCACTTACTTTTCGTAACAATAACATATGGTGCTGATGGTTTGAATGAAGACATTAACAAATATTTTTCCCAACGCATTACATTTGCTTTTGTTGGATGTGGTGTAACCATTAATTGAAGCATAAATAATGTTCCAGCACCATTATTAAATGATAATTCATACTTTTGTTTATGGTACTCTTCATCCATTACTTGTAATGAATATTCTTCAATAGCTTGTGGTAAAATATTATGGTAAACTTGTGGAATACCATTGAATATTTTATCTGATAACCAAAATTTAATTTGTTTATCCAAATTATCAGCATGGATTGCCCCACGTGAATAATCCATTGTATTTACAAAATACGTAAATCCTGCTGGCTCATATCGATCGCTAATCTTAGTACTAGAAGTCGTACGTAATGCCTCAAGTACTTCTATAGATGCTTTAACCTCTGGACTAGCGATTGTACCAGCTACAGATTTAACCGAATCTGCAAGCTCCTTTGCAAATACTAATTGGATACACAACGCTAATAATACTATTTTCATTTCTGTTAAGCTGTACCGTTAATTGTATTAATGAAAGTATTCAACTGTTTTTATTTCAATTTTTCAAAAAATTGAAATAAAAAGAAATTGTATATCCCTACTATTTTTTGTAACCTATTACCATTCTCTGAAATCGGAACCGAAATGCGTATTTTAATTCTATTGGGCATCCTATGCACTGCAAATTCTTTGGATCTTGCCCCTATCAATATTAGTCCAATTACAAATTATGATTTTCAGTTTGATGTGCCACTAATGACAAATGATCAGAATGTAATTATAAATTTAATGAAACAAGCAAATAATCAATTTTGTAATAATATTGGATCACATTTGTCTAATATTGCAGGTGAAATTTTACTATCAGCAAACCTTGAAAATACAGATCTAATGCATTTAACATGGAATTTTAACATTGGTCCTGCTACTGGAAGTTTAAATGTTGTTGCAATTAATGCCAATATAAATAAAAATCACATTCATATTACTGCGGGAATGATTACTATGGTTCAACCAATTCCGGCAGTTTATGACTTAAAAGAAACTTGTACTAATACAGGAAGTCGAAGGTATGGTTTTTGTGGACCACGAAGTCGAGAATGTCGTTATCACCATGTGCAACGAGGATTACATGGCCATGAGATTCAGGAAATTCAAAATAAATTACTGTCACATATCCCACATGTGCAAAAATTGTTGACTCAATAAATATTATTTTTTATAATAGTATTTTTTAAACAATTTATAATTAGTCCATTTGTTCTTTTCTACATCATTCAAATAATTTCTAATACTTCTAAATTCTTTTATATTATTGTTTTTTGTGTCATTTACATTTTGATAAAGAAGCCATATTCCTTGCTTTTGAGAAAAAATACTATATCCATAACTTTCCTCTTTCACATGAATAGGTTGCCTTTTTTCATTATAATATAATTTTTCCCATTCTTCTAATTCAATAGGATACATAACTACTATTGGTTCTTGATTCAATTCAAATTTCGCATATTCTAAAACAATAGAATTTAAATCATTGATTAAATATACAGATATTTCCTTTTTATATCTATCATATTGTAAATTCTTCCAGTCTTCAATCTTTGTTATGGCATCGCTAATAATTTTTGTATTCGTATATTCACTTTTCAATACATACATTCTATTAAGTAATTTTGTTGTCTGTTTCTTGTTCAGAAAACCATGTTTCTCATTAAATTTTTTATATGATTCATATGCTTTAATATGATTACTTTTTATACCATAACCATGATCATAACATAATCCCAAATAATAAGGTGCAATAACACAACCAAATCGCACACAAAGGTTGAAAATTGTAAATGCTACAATCTTAATTAGATTTTGGGTATTAAAATTAATTTCCATTTTTTCTTTATCCGTCCATTTTTTGACTTCTAACATAATATTAGTAGTTTCTGTTATTTCTTGTTCTTTAGTCCAATTATTGTTACCATAATTAAAATAATACAAAATTCCTAAATATAATAATGCATCCTTATTGCCAAATTGAAGAGATTTTTTGAAACATTCAAATGCATTATCATACTGCTGGATTATCATGTAATAAATACCATGAATTTTTAATTGATTTGAATCAATATCATCATCTCCTACAATATCATCTCCATTCATTTTTAATGCGAACAACAAATTGATATCTTGATCATTAAGTAATTCAATTCCTAAAACTATTTCACCGTGTTTCTTTTGAAATAATTTTTGCAAGTATTGTTTTTTTGAAATTATATCATTTGACATACTAATGATAAAGTAATAATATATATTGTAATTTTATGTATTAACTTTTCAATTTTTTTTCATTTAATAGAAATGAAGGAAAATTGAAAGTGTAATTGTTTAATAATACCATTAATTCATCTATTTTATTATATACTGATAATGTTGCGACGGGCAGTTGTTGCTTTAGCAAATAGCTATAAGGCAATTCCAAGACGAACATTTGCCACACGTACAATTTTGATGCCATCACTTGGCGGGGATTGTAAATCAGTAAATATTGCAGTAATTTACTATGCATGTGGAGATACAATTAAAAAAAATAAGTCTGTTATGTGTGTTGAAACAGATAAAGTAGCAGTTGATTTACCATGTCCTGTTAAAGGAATTTTAAAAGAATTACATGTCAAAGAAGGAGATAAAAAAATACCGATAGGTGCCAAACTATATACAATTGATGATACCATTACAAATTAACATTTATTTATTCTTGAACTTGTCACAAATATCAATAAAATGGTTGCCAAGGCAATAAGAACATACAGCCTCCCGTTCATTGTGTGCATAATTACATTTACGCTTTTTACAGCCATCACTGTTGAATCCATACCGACATCGACTAGTACATTTTCGTAGATTGTGCTTTTTATGACAGATTGTACTACATGGATAATACGAGCTACAAAATGGATTTTTACATGATGTGATATGTTTGTTAGTGCAAGCAAAATTAATGCATCCTAACTTACCATCATCAAACTTACATAGTTTATGTGAATATGATATAAATGCCGGACAGACATTTACAAAATGATTTTCTTTACAATTACTACAAAAGGCTTCACTTTTACTATGTGCGTAATTACAATCACGATTGGTACACTTTTTACCAAAAGGGCATGGTTGAGTGCATGTCATTAATACTTTATCCAGTGCTTGTTGTGATTTTGTTTCGTTTGTTCGAATTTTTCCTCCCGGAACATAACGATCTAATGAATCATGTGATGGACTTCGCGAACGCGATAAACTTTGGTCATGACGTGATGATTTGCGACCACGTGATGATTTGCGACCACGTGATGAACTTCGATCGCGACGTGATAATTTGCGACCACGTGATGAACTTCGATCGCGCCGTGATAATTTACGGCCACGTGATGAACTGCGGTCACGACGTGGTGAATTACGGTCGCGACGTGATGATTTACGACCATGTGATGAACTTCGGTCGCGACGTGATAATTTACGATCACGTGATCGATCATCTTCGGATTTTTCTTCTGGAACCTTAATTTGCGAAAGAAATTTCTCGGCCACGGCTGATGAAGCTACCAAACCAGATGTTTTTGACCCACCATTATTTAGTGCTTCTTGTGAATCGACAACACCTGGAACTGCTGGTGAGGTTCGTTCTTTTGTCTCACCGTCTTTTGACATGAATGATGGAACTGAAGTACTCGGCACAGTAGCCATAGAATATGTTTCTGCTCCACAATTCCATGGAATCATTCCAGCTGGATATCCATACATCATGTATTGTGACCAATGCCATGGATATGACCATCCGCCATGCATTAATGGTGACATATACTGAAACCATGGATTACAATCTACAGCGGGTGTTGTAGCCATCTTTTGAAATAAATGGATAAAGTGATCCAATTAAAATCAATAATTATGCATGTTTTTGAATGAACATTTCAGTATATTCATTAAATCAATTTTTTTTATATGCATATTCTTCATGTATTTCTAGTGTATTCTCTTTTTTGATAATGTTAGAAAACTCATCTAATGGTACAAAATCATATATTTCATCACAAAAAATAGCAATAAAAAATCTGTAAGCTCTTACCTCAATAAAATCATAATTACATGTTTCATCACTGTATCTACAAACTGCATCGTTATCATATGAATATATTAGATCACCATGATATGTATGGTATTTACAAATGAGAATTTTTGTATGGTTTTTATATATTTTGTGTTTATATCCAAGTTTAGTAATGTATTCACATAATTTAACACGAACTTTTGGCTCTCCTGTAATACCTAATATTCCTACACTTTTATTTTTGATTTTATCTAAATGCACATTCAAATTAACAAATGTATCATCATTTACAATAATTTCAGATGAATTATATTTTAATTTTGGTATCCATATTAATTCCATTTTATATCCTAAATCCATTTTGTGTTTATAATATTAATTTAATTTGTTGTATTCCATATAATTTTCAATTTTAGCAATGCTCGCAGATTAGTATAATAAAAGATTCATCTATTATATTTAACTTTAAAAATTTTCTTTTATTTTTAAATTCTTTTAACTTTTTTTTTTAAATTCTTTTAACTTTTTTTTTTAAATACCCTTAGCTTCAATTATAATAATTTATTTTCCTGTTTAGACACAATAAAAATATAGTTATATTCATATAATGGTTGTTAGGGATATACATTTTTATCCCGCGAGCATTGTAGTTTTAGATAAATAAACTATATTTTTACAACTTATGAATCACTAACTTTTCCAACTCGTCTTTATCATCTCTTACTATAATCAATGTTAATAAACGTACGATTTCATTATGTCTCTTTACTGCCATCCTTTCATTTTTTTGAAAAAGGAATTTTCCGTAACAACTAATACCTAAAAAATGTTCCACATGTGATTCTACACCATCTTCTGTATAAGATGTTACCAATCGTATATTTTTTTTGTCACAATATGAACAACAAAATGTTTGGTTTGTGGTAAGATATGGTGATTGAGTACGTAAGAGATAAAGAATATCATCAATATCAGTTATGGTATGTACTGTTGCATTTTCTGTAATGCGTTTTTTTCTATCACTAAATATATCATGATACGCCTTCATGTACGGTGATGTCATTGTAAACAAAAATCGGTTACTATACGTTTTATATATATATAAAATATAATACATTAATATTATCAATTTTTTCGTGATTTTGAAATAAATAAAAACACAATCATGAAACCTTAAAGGAATTTTGTCTAATTTCCGACTTCTGTGTGTTTGGAGATCGCCTCACAATCATCCAGTGTTTGTTAAAATAATTTACAAGAAGTATGATTGAAATACAACTGCAAATTATTATTAATGGAACAGACCATCGTTGCAAAATTTGTTCGATCATATTGACCACACCAGCCAATATAATTATTATTGCTCGATCGAGTCTCATTTTAAAGACAAATAATTGTCTGTGATACAATATCTGAACTAATGGATATTGCAGTAATTATGATTTTCAATTTTTCAACATAATCAATATTCATAACCAGAGACGTCCCAATATCCATATTCTAAATAATTTAATTTTGGTAAATTTAATGCGTCTATATCATCTATATATTTACCACACAAATAAGGTTCTTTTTTAACTTTATTTACTACATCGCATGTATTACCTTGATATTTATATTTCCAATAAGATGCCCCGGAAACATCATCATAAACTGTTCCATATAAATATAATTCTTTTACATTTATTAATTTATTAATTTCTGACATACCTAAAGTATTTTCACTTACTGTTAAGCTAGTTACTTGTGTTAAAGAATTAATACTTGTAAAATTTGGACATTCTATGATTTCTAAATTCAATAAATTTGTAAGCATCAAAATATCATTAATACACACATTTTTGATATGTATTAATCTCAAAGTTGTTAAATTTGTAAGCATTGATATATCTACATTTTCAATTTCGTTTAATTTTAAAATTTTTAATTGCATTAATCTACTAATTCCATTTTTATCAATGGAACTATTAAACTGCAATTCCAATTCTATTAAATTTTGTAATTCGCTAATGTCTGTTATTTTGTTACATTTATTTATTGATAAACATTCCAAATTCGTCAAAAAATTAATATTGTCAATATCCTCACAATAATCAATATTTAAACATGTTAATTTTTTAAAAGGAATCAACATTTGACTAGTATATTTGTGGTAATTAAAATCTATTTTTAAAGTCTTCAAATTCGTGAATATTGAAATATCAAGTTGTCCATAATTATGTATGTCTAAAAATTCCAATTGTGTCAATTCACTGATTGATTCTGTTTTAAGTGAACAGGATCTTAATACTAATTTTTTTAAATTTACTAAATGATTTAAATTTACATTTTTAACCAAAGTAATTTCCAGATCTTTTAATTTAGTAAGCCGTGAAATGTCGTCGACTGATAAATTTTCTCTTGATATTTTTAAACGTTCGAGATGTACAAGATGATTGATTGGTGTACGATCAACTGAATAACAAAATTCAAGCTCCTTTAATCTAGAATATGTTGGTAAAAGAATGTTATCACCAATTTTATCAATTCTTGGATATGAAGTTATTTTTTTTATTTTTAAAATTGCATGAAGTCTTTTATTTAATAATATTAATTTAAATTGTTCAGATGTAGCACAAAATTCTAATATGTTCTGAAATAGAACAATTGCAATAAGAACCATTTATTATTTCAATTTAATTTTATAAATAATAGTATATATTTAAATTTTCAATTTTAATTGAAGTAAAATTTTAGTTTCCGGTGATTAATATCTCTTTTCTCATACAAGAAAAGAAAAGAATGTTATCCGAAGACAATTTTAATCATGATAAAATTTTAGTTTCCGGTTATTTTTCTTAAGAAAAAGAATGATAACTGGAAAAACCAGATATAATTTTAATTTTAATCATAAGCACCTTCAGCAATAAGTTTTTCAATCCTATTTGTTCCTGCTTTTTTATCACGTTCATAATCCAATCTTCTGGATTCAAATCCTATATAATTTATATTATTATAAGAAAAGAAATTGATCTTGTCGCCAACTTTTTTAGATAATGAAATACTGATGTCTTTTAGTTCTGATGTACTGTCAATACCAACTTTCTTTTTTATTGAACGAATTCCATAACTATACCATCTTTTATCCTTTAATATGTTATACACACTTCTTTCTTTTTCTGTTAGATTTATCATATATATTGGTTTATACATATAATAATTAATTATTAACACATATTAGTTTCATTTTTTATTTTGGACATTTAGGACCAAATGGAACTATATTTACATTTACGAATACACCATCCACTGAATACAAATGTAATTTTTTTGCATTATTATTTGAACCTGGTGGAGTTTGATTGACAATATTTATAAAATCGCCATTTTTATAACATCTACTGTCTATTTCAATAGTCACTGGATTATTAACGTTACTAGTTCTGTGTTTAGAATTTATTCCTATTTGATCTCTGTCATTTAAAAGGATTTAAATAACAGAAAGATCATTATTATTTTGACTTGCATTCACATTCTTAAATTCAAATCTAATAGTATAAGGTCCTGGATTTGGATTTATTCTATTAAAATATAATGAATTCTTTTTAAGTTCGTTTGGTTTAAGTCCAATGACATCTCCTGTTGATTTTGCAATATTCAGTGGGATTGTTTCGCCTTGAAAATAAGATGTTTCACCATTACCAACGAGTTGAAGAATATCCACCACCTCCTGGAAATGTTGATGGTACCGGTTTTTTTTTGCATTTACGCCTACATTTGTACATGTTATAGAATTATAATATATAAAAATATTAAAAAAATTGAAAATAATATAAATTGTAATTCACATATAATTTTAGATTTAATAACTTATAATGTCGAAATCAGATGTCAAACGTGCAAGCGGAAATGAAGTATTGATTGACAGTTCAACTCCATCATCCTCTACATATGTTGAAGAACCCACTCGCGAAAATAAAGGGCGAGAGCTATGGGCAACTGTTCAAATTCCAACAAAATGTCCTTTTTTTGGTGCATTCTTGCAAATTTTCGACACTCCTCGCGCACCAATAAATAAAATTCGTTTTAACGTTGAACCTCCAACAATGTCAGAAAATGGTTTGCCCATTATTAATACATGGGAACCATCACAACAAGCACTTACCAATACACCATTTTTAAAAATGGATATGGCTGGTTGGCCCATAATTCCTGATCTTGAAAGTAACTGGATTAAACGACTATTTTCTGGTAGAACATTTACTGGTTTTTATACACGTGCAAATATGTTTGCGTATCATTCAGTATCCAAAACAAATCCTCTTGATGATACAAAAGAAATTATACCATGTCGATCAAATATTATAATTTATTATGGAAAAGATAATACCAGTATGGGATCATTATATTGGTATGAGGGAAATAAATTAAAACAAAATAGTATTCCTCTCCATAAAATATCTGATGTTTTTATTGGTATGAGTAGTCCATTTTTTTCAAATGTTGTATACAATAAAGAATTATCACTTGATGATGTTAATAATAATTGTTTTTCATTGAAGATATTAGATGGCATTCTTCTTAATCTAAATGCCGGATCTACCACACAGCGTGATTTGTGGTTACGCAAAATTAAAAATTTAATGGTTTCTGCTGGACAAATTTGTGTTAAATTACCCTATAATGTAAAAAAACCAATTTCTTCACCAACTGAAACATCAGAAACAGCTACTACATGATCTTATTTTTTTATTAATTAAAAAATTGAATGTGCGAATAATTGCCTAGAATAATTAAAAGTTTATAATTTATTAATATGACTGATAATTTGTCTATTGAAAAATTTGAAGGTAAACTTTCAGGCCCAAATAATATTGTCATAAAAAAAATTAGGCAACATAATCGTTCTCCAGTTGATGTTGATAGATGGATTGGCCACAATAGCATGTTGCCAATTCCAAAAGGACCAGATGATCAATGGAACAATAAACCAATTCGACATAATATTAAAAATTGATAATTTATTTTATATACAAATATTAATGAGCAAACCTAAACCTAAACTTAATGATGATAATGAACGTCTACGGGAAATAGAAGAAGAAGGAACAGAATTAAAAACTACTACATATTTAATAAAAAATCAATGGATTGCTGTAATATTATTTATAATGGCAATTATTATGGCCACCATATGGTTTTATACAATACATAAAGGACTTTGTTTATCTTTAAATGTTAATGATCTTAATTTTATGCAATGGTTAATATTTGCAATTGCCTCTACTGTATTTTTATGGATAATAACATATCACATAATTAAAGTACCGGTAACAGCAGCTTTTGGTTATTAATAAATTAAAATTTGAATCGATTGGTAGCAATTGGAATATTCACATGTCCTTTGGTTATAAAAAATTATTTTGCTAATCGTTTTCGTTTAATTAAACAAATTGTAATCATGCAAACAGCAACTACAAACAAAATAGCACCCATAGAAATCAAACCAATTTGTCCGCTAGTAAGTAATTTTGTTGTTTCAGTACTTTGTGTTGCATTATTAGTCGATTGCTGATCACCAGTACTTGATATATGATTTGATCCTGTCATTGACGATCCACCTGAAGCTGTCCCGGATGATGAATCTCCAATTGTTCCTGTTGAGTCACCTAAAGATGTTCCTGTTGACTCACCACCCGAAGATGTTCCGGATGATGAATTTACAATTGTTCCTGTTGAGTCACCTGAAGATGTTCCAGATGATGAATCTGCAATTGTTCCTGTTGACTCACTACTTGAAGATGTTCCGGATGAAGAATCTACAATTGTTCCTGTTGACTCACTACTTGAAGATGTTCCGGATGAAGAATCTACAATTGTTCCTGTTGAATCACTACTTGAAGATGTTCCGGATGAAGAATCTACAATTGTTCCTGTTGAATCACCACTTGAAGATGTTCCAGATGATGAATCTACAATTGTTCCTGTTGACTCGCCACTCGAAGATGAATCTACAATTGTTCCTGTTGACTCACCACTTGATGTTCCAGATGATGAATCTACAATTGTTCCTGTTGACTCGCCACTTGAAGATGAATCTACAATTGTTCCTGTTGACTCACCACTTGAAGATGTTCCAGATGATGAATCTACAATTGTTCCTGTTGACTCGCCACTTGAAGATGAATCTACAATTGTTCCTGTTGAGTCACCACCTGAAGATGTTCCAGATGATGAATCTACAATTGTTCCTGTTGAGTCACCACTTGAAGATGTTCCAGATGATGAATCTACAATTGTTCCTGTTGAGTCACCACTTGAAGATGTTCCAGATGATGAATCTATAATTGTTCCTGTTGAGTCACCACCTGAAGATGTTCCGGAAGATGAATCTACAATTGTTCCTGTTGAGTCACCTGAAGATGTTCCAGATGATGAATCTGCAATTGTTCCTGTTGATCCACCTGAAGATGTTCCAGATGATGAATCTACAATTGTTCCTGTTGAGTCACCACCTGAAGATGTTCCAGATGATGAATCTACAATTGTTCCTGTTGAGTCACCACCTGAAGATGTTCCAGATGATGAATCTACAATTGTTCCTGTTGAATCACCACCTGAAGATGTTCCAGATGATGAATCTACAATTGTTCCTGTTGAATCACCACCTGAAGATGTTCCGGAAGATGAATCTACAATTGTTCCTGTTGAGTCACCACCTGAAGATGTTCCGGAAGATGAATCTACAATTGTTCCTGTTGAATCACCACCTGAAGATGTTCCGGAAGATGAATCTACAATTGTTCCTGTTGAATCACCACCTGAAGATGTTCCGGAAGATGAATCTACAATCGTTCCTGTGGAATCACCACCTGAAGATGTTCCGGATGATGAATCTACAATCGTTCCTGTTGAATCACCACCTGAAGATGTTCCAGAAGATGAATCTACAATTGTTCCTGTTGAATCACCACCTGAAGATGTTCCAGAAGATGAATCTACAATTGTTCCTGTTGAATCACCACCTGAAGATGTTCCGGATGAGCTCGCATAATCACTTCCAGTTGAACTATTTTGTCCCTGATAAGATACAGTAGCATCGACAAATGGTTCACAATAAGATGGAGCAGCACATCCTTGTGAACTAATTGATGTGTTCGAACATTTTTTGTAATTGATTAGGTTATGGCTACTTGGCGAAGGTGCTAGCTGACCGAGAATTAATTTACTACCACTACAATTATTATTCGCTAGTACCACACTAAAATCTGATTCGATTAAAGCAAAATTAAAACAAATACAACTATCATTTATAGTATTATATTGAATGTCAGCATTCGTATTTTTTAAACAAATACCTCCTTTTTTATTGTTAGATAAATAGTTGTTATAAAATGCATTTGCAACACCATAATTTGGTGAATAGCTGATAAGTAGTCCACATCCACCACAAAAGTAACCATTAGCAATTGCATAATTAGAGGAACCATAAAATGATACAGTATTAGTAATTAAAATTCCATGACCACCATTTGCATATACGGTCGAGCCAGTAATTTTAATACCATTAATCATATTTGATAGAATTCCGTTGCGTGCATTATTTGACGAAATACAATTTTTAATTTCTGTATTATCTCCCCGTACATTACCATTATCCCAGCCGTGTATATCAATACCATCACGTTGAAAATTTATAGTTTTAACATTTTCTACTTTCAAATTTGTACAAGCTTCTACAAATAGACCCGAACGTCCATATTCACAATCATCTCCACAACATTGAGCAAAACGATTACCATCAAGTGTCATATCAGAAACTGTGATTTTATCACTAAGACGAGCGCGCAAGAAACCTGCTGATCCATTAAGAAATTTTGGAGTATAATCCATCATTTTTAAAATTGTTACATCCACTCCAGCCCCACGTAAATATGTCGCACTTTGAATAATCAATGTTCCATTAATAATATATGTTCCTTCCTGAAAATTAATAGTACCACCACCGTTCGCATAAATTGTATCTAATGCCATTTGAATAACATTTTGTGCTTTCAATGGATCGGTGATACTAAAGGATGAGTTAGATAATACTGTAAGATTAAAACCAACTATATAGTTTTGTGAAAAATCAGTTCTTACCGAACAAACTGATTTTGGAACAAAAACATTGGTTAAAGTATTAAAATATACAACTGCATCTGTCTGAAGAGAAGTATCTACATTATTATCAACTGTTGAATTATAAACAGACACAAATAATTTAGTATTACAAAAATTATTATCAATATGCACATAATATCCATAAAAGACCTGTATACAAGTACAACTATCTTCAATAGTATTATTGGCAATAATAATTTTATATACATCATTCAAACAAATTCCTGCTCGCTTATTGTTTATTAACGTATTTGAAATAATTTGAACATCAGATGTATTAAAATTATAATCGTTTTGAATAGTTATACCACATCCACCACTTGTTGCTGGCTGATAATCATAACCGTTGTTAATTGCTACGTTATTTTGTAGTATAACATTACGTGAACCTGTAATAATATTAAATCCATGACGGGCATTATTTATTGCCGAACTTCCAATTATAATAATATTATAAGTTTGATCGAGTGCAAATCCATCCAAACCATTATGATCTGCAGTACAGTTAGTAATTGTTAATTTATTACCCCAAATCATATTGCCTTTATCACCATGAGGATCATATCCATAATGTGCCATCTGTGTTACACGTACATGATCAAACCAAATGGATGTACAGCCTTCCGTAAAAATACCATATTGTCCATATGTATCATTGTTCTGATAGTTTTGATTTCCATCAATTGTAACATGTGATATAATAATATCGTGTTTTGCTCCTGCACGAAGAAAACCAGCGAATGTAAAAGTATTTGCAAAATCAACAAGTTTCAAAATTGTTGTGGCTGTATCATCTCCTCGCAAATGTGTGTTATTACCAATTTCGATATTTCCTTGTAATAAATAAGTACCATTGAGAATGTTCAAAATACCTCCACCATTTAATTCAATCGTATTTAATGCTAATTGTAATATTTCCGTTGCATTATTGAATGGTGTTATATCATAAATTGCGTCATATGTTGTAGCGTGCGTTACAGCTAAATGGGTTGCATCCCATCCATATAAATATTGTTGTGGACCAGTATAAATATCTGGCGTATAGGCATGACTACTTAATAAGGTACAAAGAATAACCAATAAACCTATAAAATGTTTCATAATGAGCTTAATATATGCTAATTTTTAATATAACATTGAAACATTTAAATATTCAATTTTTTCTTCAAAAAAAAAGTATGTTAATCGAAGAAAAATTGAATAGATGAATATCCTATAATATCCTTTAAATTGTACTCTTCACCATTCCATTGTTGATACAATGAGTGGCAATAAACCCAAAGGATTTGTACGAAAGCCACGTTATACTAAAGAAAATGAAATCATTGTGCGCAATTGGACAGAAAAGCGCGTATGGGTCGACGGATCATATCAAGGAAAACGGGCTACAACTGGATTTGGTATAATGGAACAATTAAATGAAATGATACAGTTTCTTGATTATCGTGAATTGCTTTGCTTAATGTCTGTCAGTAACACGATGAAAAATAAATTACTTGATCCAAAATTAGATGGTTTTTGGTATGCATGGCGTTATAAATTCAATACAGATATGGATATTACAAAACTCGAGTTCAACCGAACCGATATTTTAAATTCTAAATTGTTCATGTTGAAACACTATCCGCCATCAAAAACACAGGAACAAAAGCAAGAAATTCCTGTTGCTCCAATAGCTGTGCCACATATGGTTCCAGATGTAGATCTAATAGCTGTACCATATATGGCTCCAGTTGTGCCATTTGTGGATTTAGTAGCAGATGTACTTCATATTGCTCCAATAGTTGTACCTCATATAGCTCCAGTAGATGTACCTCATATGGCTCCAGTAGCTATACCACGTGTTCCCCTTGATTATAGTGTTCTACTATCTCTACACTTATATGATAGCAAGCGTGCAGATCGTGGTGTATCGCATGTTATAAATGAACGGAGACAGCCTTTTTGTGAACCACCAAAAACTGTAAGGAAAATAACACCAGATCCAAGGCCACCAGCACAACCTCGCTTAAGTTATGCTGAACATCGAGAGTTGCTAGTGAAAGAAAAACAAAAAATCAAAGATAAACAAAAGGCTTCCTCGATGAAATTAACTCATGAACGTGGAAAACGTCAAGCTTTTTAATTGTTCATTGACAAATTTTTTTTATTAACTACTGCTGAAAATATTTAAGAAACTATCGAAAAATACTTACAAAATAACACCATACAATATAAAACAATAATACATAT
>Ga0206911_1071_pt1 | contig 24507 bp, 17 predicted proteins | sample Alteio_BWOrgHeat_74_FD_152956 | JGI IMG/M metagenome (GOLD analysis project Ga0206911, IMG submission 152956) | Enriched cells from forest soil in Barre Woods Harvard Forest LTER site, Petersham, Massachusetts, United States -... | ecosystem: Environmental > Terrestrial > Soil > Temperate forest >...
CGGCGTGCTGCGTGTGGGTAGTCATCTGGATGGAGGCGGACATCCAGGAGAGTTCGCCAGCCTCGGAGATGACTGCGTCATTGGGGCCCAGTGCGAATTCGAGAACGGGCATGGTGGTGCCGAGGACGCGATGCTGCATGAGGTCTCCTTTGTGCGACGCGTAAAGTATATTCGACCGCGGATCGGCGCAAATAAAAGCGGACAAAAGACAAAGCAATAAGGATTTCCCTCTTGCCGTTATCCGTACTTATCCGCAGTATCCGCGGTCGATCTCAAGTCCTGGGTAAAGCCGATGGGGATCCTTGGGACATGGCTAGCGAAGGCCGATGTAGACGTCGATCTGAGCGTTATCGGGATTGGCAGCGCGCTGGTCGTAGATCTCGAAGTCGGTTCGGAAGGCGCGTTCTCCGCCTAGTTCTTCGGGCGACATCGCCCAGATTCGTTGCCATAACTCGGGGACGATCGTTTGCAGGGGTCCGCGTTGGGAGGTGAATACGGCATAACGGCCCGGGGGTACGTGTTTGACGGTGAGGTTTGCGGGGAGGGAATCCGCGGAGAGGATGGGGAGGCCGATAAGGTAAGTGTAGTGGCCGGTGTGATCGGTTTCGTAATCGGTATAAACGGCGACGAGGTCTACGCCGACTTTGTTCGGGATCTTTGCGGCGAGGTTCGGCTGGAGGAACTCTCGCCAAAGATGGCCGATCTTGCCTCTGCCGGACATCTCTTGAGCGTTGTTGGTTCGGGCCGTTAGACCGGCGATGTAGAAGCCGGTGTGCTGCTGGATATTCATTCGCTGAACTCCCTGCAAATGGCAATTGTATGTGATGGGAGAAGAGATACCGGATACAACGAATGATGCAGGTTCCAACTTTGTTAGCAGTCGATAACCTCGATGAGGAAGACGAATGGTGGCTGCTAAAGACTCCAACGGAGGCCGCAGTTGGCGCAGGCCGGGGGTGGGGCGCTGGTGAGGAGGCCTTCGCGGAAGCGCTGGTATTCAGGGCCGTTCCAGATCTCGCGAAGGCTGTTTTGGGTGGCATCGCCCAGGGTGAAGCTGCTGTAACCCTTCATGCTGAAGGGGGCGATACAACAGGGTAGAACGCGGCCGTTGGCGGTGACATACATCAGCGACCAGGGGCGGCGGCAGAGCGACCAGGGGTTGTCAGTGCGCTTCATCTTGATGGACTCGCCCGGGTCGACGGCGCCGGATGCGGAGAACATCACTCCGAGTTCTTTGGCGATGGTTTCGGCTTCGCGGATGAGTGCCTCTTCGCGCGCGGTGGTGTGTTCGAAGAGAGCGGACTCGGCGCGGGCGAGAGAGTGTTCGTCACTCGGCTCGTCGAAGAAGACGAGGCGCTGAAGGTAGACCTCGGTGACGCCGATGGAGTGGGCGAGACGGACGAAGTTGGGGAGCTGGTCGACGGTTTCGCGGAGGCCCGTGAGCCAAAGAGAGACGCGAGGCTTGGGAGCGTTGAGTTCGCGCTGTATGGCGGTGAAGTTTTTTACGTTGGCAACAATCTTGTCGAAGAAGTCCTTGCCGCGAACCATCTGAAACACTTCGGATTCGGCGGCGTCGAGGGAGACGCGGAGCTCGTCGAGGCCCGCATCGATCAGGGCGCGGCCGTTTGCTTTGGTAAGCAGCGTTCCGTTGGTGTTGAAGAGGACATAGACATTGCGGGCCTTCAGGTAGGCGACGCGGTGGGCCAGGTCTTTGACGAGCATGGGCTCGCCGACGCCATGGAGGACAACGCGCGCAATATTCGGATACTGATCGATCAGCGATGTAAAGAGATCCCACGGCATGTCGGCCTCGGGTTCGAGCTGCTCGTAGGTGCGGGGGCAGGTGGTGCAGAGGAGATTGCAGCGGTTGGTGGTTTCGAGGTATAGACAGACGGGTTCGTGCTGAGCGGTAGGGCCGAGTTGCATCTCGGGATGCTCGAAGTAGCGGCGCATGCGGTTTTTTTCTTCTTCGGCTTGTTGCGCGGCAGGACTGAGCTTGTCCGTCTTATCGAGGATGTCTCGCGGAGGAAGGATTGGGAGGAGTGTGCTCATAGACGCCCGCTCGGTGTTGTGTGTTGGACGAAGAGAATGCGATGGATGGGCCAGCGGTTGAGAATTATCTGGAAGAGGAACGCGGCGAAGACGGCGGCGTAGAGGATTTCGTTGGCGAGAAACATCTTGGGGCCTGGTTCGGCGAGAGCAGTTGTGTAGAGGTAGAAGAAGCCCAGGAGGTACGTGAGGATGGGGAGGTTGGGCATGAGCGTGAAGAAGGGAACGAGCCAGATGATGTACCAGGCGTAGTGGGGGGAAAAGAGGAACATCAGCGCTGCGGCAATGGAGAATGCGGGTCGGAGAAAGGCTTCTTCGCTTCCCTGCTCATTGGCAACTTCCCGGCACCACCACATGATTGCGACGAAGATTGCGGCACAGAAGATGAAGTAGGCAGTGGTCGAGAGATTGTGCAGACCGGGAATTCGCTGGGCGAGTTCGAGGAGGAAGTAGCGGGATCCGTTGGCCACGCCTTCTTCTTTGACGTAGCCGCCGATAAAGCCGAAGACAAGTGTGCCGACACCGGAATATGCCGCGTACGCGACGGCGATTACGGCGGCGAGGGTGGCCGGCATCTTGAAGTCGCCGCGGCGGTAGAGGGCGGGAAAGAGGACTAGGGGGTAGAACTTGAGGAGCACCGCGATGGCGAGGAAGAGGCCGGTGAGGACCGATTGTTTGCGGTAGCGGGCGAGGAGCGCGAGGGTGATGAAGGCCATGGCTACGGAGTCAAGGTGGCCGGAGCCGGCGATCTCCCATATAAGGATGGGGCACCACGCGTAGAGGAGGGTCTGTTCGCGGCGGATGCCGAGGTGGCGGAGGAGCTTGATGAGGGCATACATGGTGACACCTTCGAAGAGGACCATCGCGGTCTTCATGAAGGTGACGGTAGGAGATATCCATGTGATGAGGTAGAAGAGAGCCTGTGCGCCCGGCGGGTAGATGGTGTGGGCGTAGTCGCGGCGGTTGATGTTGTCGAAGATGTCCTGATTGGGCTCGCGGAGGAAGGCGAGGACTGGGTTGCCCGGAACGTACTGGTATGGACTGATGTGGGCGTGCTGAACGACACCATCCCATACATAGCGGTAGACGTCGCTGGAGAGAAACGGTTCTGCGAAGAGGACAGCGAGGCGGCAGGCTATGGCTACCGCAAGAATGATCGGGAAGGTGAAGCGGTCGACCGGTTGGGTAAGGATGAGGAAGGCCGCGGCGAGATAGAGGATGGCAGACCAGCCGGAGACCCCGGAGAAGCCGATGGTGAAGTGCGTGTATTCGCTGGTGAGTTGGCGGCTGAGGAAGAAGAGCGCCGTGCCGATGAGGACTAACGCAGCGTTGGTCTGCCAGGGGCGGGCGCTGGACCAATGTGGACCGGAGCAATGTGGATTAGACCAGTGGATATACCCGGATGCGCTGGCTCGCTGCTTCTGCGCCGGATTGGTTGCGGTGGTCATCGGCTTCCCTGTTTCAGGTTGCGAAGGACGTTGCGAGTGTGTTCGGCATATTGGTACCAACTATCGTACTGGAGATCGGCAACGCCCCAAGCCTCCGCCTTACAGTCGTGCGGCCATTCCTGTGCGTCAACTTCATCATCGCGGTGACAGGCATTTATCCTGCTCGTGATTAAGATCGACTGACGCTAACTCACGTCGCGCCAGTCGAGGATGACTTTGCCGGAGTTGCCCGAGCGCATGGCGGCGAAGCCTTCTTCGTAGTCGCGCCAGTTCATCCGGTGGGTGATGACGCCGGAGATGTCGAGGCCGCTCTGCAGCATCACGGTCATCTTGTACCAGGTCTCGTACATCTCACGGCCGTAGATGCCGCGGATGGTCAGCTGGTTGAAGACGACCTGGTTCCAATTGATGGAGATATCTTCGGATGGTATGCCGAGCATGGCTACCTTCGCTCCATGACTCATATTGCTGAGCATGTCGCGAAACGCGCTGGGGTTGCCGGACATCTCCAGGCCGACGTCGAAGCCCTCGTGCATACCGAGCTGCTGCTGGATTTCCTTGAGCGGCGTGGCGCGAGGATCGACGGCGCGCGTGACACCAACTTTTTCGGCGAGCTTGCGACGGTATTCGTTGGGGTCGGAGATCACGACGTAGCGTGCTCCAGCGTGGCGAGCCACGGCAGCCGCCATGATACCGATCGGTCCGGCTCCGGTGACCAGGACGTCTTCGCCGAGGACGGGGAACGCCAGCGCGGTGTGCACGGCGTTGCCGAGGGGGTCGAAGATTGCGGCGATCTCGTGCGGGACACCGGGCGAGTGAATCCAGATATTCGACATCGGCAGGACGACGAATTCGGCGAAGGCGCCGTTGCGGTTCACCCCGACGCCAAGGGTGTGGGCGCAGAGGTGGCGGCGGCCGGCGAGGCAGTTACGGCAGCGTCCGCAGACGACGTGGCCCTCGCCGCTGACGAGTTGGCCGATGGGAATATCGGTGACATTTGAGCCGGTGGCGACGACCTCGCCGACGAACTCGTGGCCGATAGTGAGGCCCTTTCTGATCGTGGAACGGGCCCAGGCGTCCCAGTCGTAGATGTGGAGGTCGGTGCCGCAGATGCCGGTGGCGAGAACGCGGATTTTGACGTCGTTAATACCCATCTCGGGCTCGGGAACGTCTTCGAGCCACAGGCCGCGCTCTTCGCGGCTCTTCACTAATGCCTTCACTGGAATGCCTTTCTGGTTGGGGAACGCGTTGGCGGATCGTCGGCCAAGGAATCTGGACCCACAGACTGTCATTCTAGCCGTTTGGTGTGGTTGACGCTTCGGACGGGCGATTTTCGAACAGCTCAAAAGAACAGTCAGGTCTGACAGTTTTGCTGCCGCGCGGGTCGTGGAATAATTTACGTCGATTCAATCTGGCTGGCGTCTGATCACGTAGTGGTTTGGCAGTGGGGCCGCGCTTGGAAACATCATTCCATCGGTGAGGTGCTTCACATGCAGGGCGAGAAACCAGGGGCTCAAACGCAACAAGTGAATGCTGAGTACCACCGGCTGGATGAGTCTCGGGCCGGGTCAGTCCAGTGGCACAGGTGGGGGCCGTACCTGAGTGAGCGCCAGTGGGGGACGGTGCGGGAGGATTACAGCGCGAACGGCGATGCCTGGGATTATTTCAGCCACGATCTGGCCAGGTCTCGCGTGTACCGTTGGGGCGAGGATGGGATTGCGGGAGTCTCGGACGACAAGCAGTTGCTTTGTTTCTGCCTGGCGCTTTGGAATGGCGCAGATCCAATCCTGAAGGAGCGGTTGTTTGGGTTGACCAACTCAGAGGGCAACCACGGTGAGGATGTGAAGGAATATTACTTCTACATCGACTCGACGCCAACCCACTCGTACATGAAGATGCTGTACAAGTACCCGCAGAAAGCCTACCCCTACGACGATCTGGTGAAAACAAACAAGGGGAGATCGCGTACTGAGCCCGAGTACGAGCTTCTCGATACCGGCGTCTTCAATCAGAACGAATACTTTGATGTCTTCGCGGAGTATGCGAAGGCAGGGGCGGACGATCTGTTGATCTCGATTACTGTTTTCAATCGCGGCGATCACGATGCCTCGCTCCACCTGCTGCCGACGCTCTGGTTCCGCAACACCTGGTGGGAGGGAAACTCAAAGGAACCAAAACCAGTGCTCTCTGTCAGCAAAGATGGATCGGGGATTCATGCCAGTCATCCGACGCTCGGTGAATATGAACTGCAGTGCGAAGACGCGCCGCCGCTTCTATTCACTAACAATGAAACCAATGAAGAACGGCATGGCGGAAAATCTGTCACCCCGTACACAAAGGATGCATTTCATCGGTACCTGGTGCAAAAAGAAACGGGGGCGGTCAACCCGGCGAAAACTGGCACGAAAGCGGCAGCGCACTACGAACTGAACGTGCCGGCCGGGAAAAGCAAGACGATCCGGATGCGTTTGACCAAATCAGAGACTGCGACTGGAGCCCCTTTTGGCGACTTCTCTTCAACTTTGCAACTGCGGCTCAAGGAGACTGAGGATTTTTATGGTCTGATTCTGCCGCAGCACGTCTCCGATGACGAGAAGTTGGTAATGCGGCAGGCGTTTGCGGGCATGCTGTGGTCGAAGCAGTTTTACTACTACGACGTCGAACCCTGGCTCGAACAACATGGTGTACCGGCGGATGAGATGGACCAGGTGCGAAACTCCGGCTGGTTCCACATGCTGACGCGGGATGTGATCTCCATGCCGGACAAGTGGGAGTATCCCTGGTTTGCAGCGTGGGACCTCGCATTTCATACGCTGCCGCTCTCTATGGTTGATCTTGCCTTCGCCAAAACTCAGTTGAAGCTGATGTTGGACAGCCTGTACCTACATCCGAACGGCCAGCTTCCCGCGTATGAATGGAACTTCAGCGACGTCAATCCTCCAGTACATGCTTGGGCGTGTCTCGCGCTGTACCGCGCCGAACGAGCCCAGTGCGGCACGGCGGACTACGCCTTCCTCGAGCAGTGTTTTCAAAAAATGTTGTTGAACTTTACCTGGTGGCTGAACCGAAAAGACGCCACCGGAAAAAATGTGTTTCAGGGCGGATTTCTTGGCCTCGACAACATCGGAGTCTTCGACCGAAGCAGCCCTCTTCCCACAGGCGGTCACCTGGAGCAGGCCGACGGCACGGCGTGGATGTGTCTGTTCTCGCAGAATATGCTGCAAATCGCGATCGAGCTGAGCGCAATCAATCCGCTCTATTCCGAAATGGCCCTGAAGTTTACCGAGCACTTCCTGTGGATTGCATCCGCAATGAACTCCGTCGGCGAGAACGACGACCAGATGTGGGACGAGGAGGATGGCTTCTTCTATGACATCCTCCGTTTCCCGGACGGACGTGCCACACGGCTTAGGCTGCGCTCTATGGTCGGCTTGCTGCCCCTCTGCGCGACAACTGTGATCGAGACCGGATATCTCCAACATCATCCCGAGACCGCGAAACGGGCGAAAGATTTTATGGAGCGCCACCCGGAGCTGTGCGACAACATCACTTCACTCCAAACCCAGGGCGTAAATGGACGGCGCATTTTTTCTCTGCTCAACGAGGGAAAGTTGCGCCGCGTGCTGCACAGAATGCTCGACCCAAACGAATTCCTGAGCGACTACGGGATTCGTTCCATCTCAAAGGCCTATGAAGGCAAGCCATTCGTCTTCGAATATGCCGGAGGAACAAGTTCCGTTGACTACCTTCCCGCAGAGTCCAACACCGGAATGTTTGGCGGAAATTCCAATTGGCGAGGCCCCATCTGGATCCCGGTGAACACCCTGATTCTGCGCGCGCTCTACCAGTTTTATCAGTTCTACGGCGACGACTTTAAGATTGAGTGCCCAACCGGCTCCGGCAAGATGATGACGCTGTTCGAGGTTGCGATAGAGATCAACAGACGTCTCTCAAATATCTTCCTTCGCGATCAAAACGGCCGCCGCGCTGTGTATGGCGCAATAGACAAGTTCCAGAACGATCCCTACTGGAAAGATTACATTCTCTTCTACGAGTATTTTCATGCCGAGAATGGTGCGGGGCTGGGCGCCAGCCATCAAACCGGATGGACCGGAGTGATCGGCAATTTGATGAAGATCGCTGCGCTTGTCACCCCGGAGTCCGCACTGACTACCGAAAGCGCCTACGCTGCGATTAAGGTGGAACCGCATCACCCGACCTCGACCTAGCCGGCCCGAGACGGAATTGAGTGTCCCCAGCGCTCGGCTTTCTGATGATAGGCCGCTGCCGGTCGGCTACGAAAAATCGTTCAGCGAGGAACGCGCTATACTCTCCTACTGGCGAAGAATACGTTTTCTTGAAACGGAGGGGCTGTGGCAATTGTGGCAGGAGTTGACTTCGGAACACTTAGCGTTCGCGTAACCCTGCTCGACAGTGTGCACGGACGGCTCGGAACTGCCTCGGCGGAGTATCCGCTGGCACGGAAGCGTGACGATCCCGACTATGCCACGCAGTCGCATTCGGATCAGATGCAGGCCCTCGTTCGCGCTATGCGTCAGGTGCTCGAAGAAAACCACATCGACGGATCGGACGTCGCCGCCATCGCCCTCGACACCACAGGGTCCAGCGTGATTCCTGTCGATGCAAAGATGCAGCCGCTCGACGACTACTACCTGTGGTGCGATCACCGGGCTCATGAGGAGGCGCGGGAGATCACCGAGTTGGCGCTGGCCGAAGACCTCGAAGCGATCCACTGGTGCGGCGATGTCTACTCGCACGAGTGGGGATTTGCGAAGCTCCTCCACTGGCTGCGTCACAACCCTGACAAGCGCGCGAAGTTTGCAACTGCACTGGAACACTGCGACATGGTTGCGGCTACGCTCTCCGGCGTCTCCGACACCACGAAGGTGAAGCGCAGCATCTGCGCGATGGGACACAAGTGGATGTGGAACGCCAAGTGGGGCGGGCTGCCACCGCAATCCTTTCTTTCGAAGGTCGATCCTCTCTTCGATGGGATTCGCGAAAAGATCGGCGGCGAATACCTGACATCCGACTTCATCGCTGGAACTCTATCCGAAAAATGGGCCGCCGAGATGGGATTGAGGGCCGGCATTCCGATTCCTGTTGGCGCATTCGATGCGCATTGGGATGCGATTGGAGCAGGTTGTCGCGAGGGCGATGTGGTCAACGTCGTAGGCACATCGACGTGCATCATCGCCATGGCAAAGAAGACCGAGCTTGTGCCAGGCGTCTGCGGAGTAGTTCCCGGCAGCGTGCATCCTGCGTACACGGGGATCGAGGCCGGGCTATCCGCAACGGGAGATATCTTCGAGGCGATCGCGCGCCGTGCCGGAATGAACGTGCGCGAGCTTGCCATGGGCCTCGTGGACTACCGCGCAGGACAGACTGGCCTGTTGCGTCTCAGTTGGGACAACGGCGACCGGACAGTCCTGGTCAACCCGGAGCTCGGCGGTGTCACCTTCGGCTGGAACCTACTGCACAACGCCCAGGACGAGCTCTTCGCAGCAATTGAAGGAACCGCATTCCACACACGCATCATCCTCGAGCGCATGGCCGAACACGGCGTCCCTGTCGAGCGCGTCATCAACGCAGGCGGCATTCCGCAGAGCAACGCCGTCCTCAACCAGATCTACGCCGATGTCCTCGGAAAACCCGTGCTAGTGCCAGATGGGACCCCGACTAGCCTTGGCTCGGGCATCTTTGCTCTTCTTGCAGCGGGTGCATTCAAGACGATTGAAGAAGCCCAAAAGGCAATCTGTCTTCCCTACCGCAGCTACGCCCCGCAGGCGAAATCGGTCGCGGTTTACAACGAGCTGTATCCGCTATACCGCAAGGCATACTTCGCTCTGGGCCAACCCAACGCTGCCGCAACACCGTTGGGCATGGTGTTGCCCGAGTTGCGAAGAATCGCAGCCGCAGCCCGCGCGTAGCATCCGTGGTCCAGTACTCTGAGGCTATAAGATAAAGACATGGGGATCATCCGTGCGCCTTGGCGTGAGATGAGATTGCATCCTCTGATTCCGCCAACTAACGAGAGCTATGTTCTATCCCACAGATAACCTACGCATCACCTGGACCAAAGTCGTACTTCCGCCGGTTTTTCTTGAAGAAGAGCTGCCCCTCACGGAAAAGGCTTCAGCCACCGTCTTCAAGGCGCGCACTGAGATCGTCGACATTCTCAACGGCAAGGACGATCGTCTGATCGTCGTCGTCGGCCCATGCTCCATTCACGACACCAAGGCGGCGCGAGAGTACGCCGAGCTGCTCAAGGGTGCCATCGCGGAGTTCTCGCACGAGCTTTGCCTCGTGATGCGCGTCTACTTTGAAAAGCCCCGCACCACGCTCGGCTGGAAGGGGCTCATCAACGACCCATATCTCGACGAAAGCTTCCAGATCAATGACGGTCTGCGAAAGGCACGGCATCTGCTGCTCGACCTCGCAGAGATGGAAGTGCCCGCTGGTACAGAGTTCCTCGACATGATCTCTCCGCAGTACATCTCCTCGCTCGTCAGCTGGGGAGCCATTGGTGCGCGCACCACCGAAAGCCAGGTTCACCGCGAACTCGTCTCCGGCATCTCCTGTCCCGTCGGCTTCAAGAACGGAACCTCCGGCAACGTGCAGATCGCGATCGAAGCCATCCTCTCCGCCGGCCAGGCGCACAACTTTCTCGGCCACACCAAGCATGGCCAGACCGCAATCTTCGTCACGAAAGGCAATCGCGACTGCCACATCATCCTGCGCGGAGGCCGCCAGACAGTGAACTACGACGCAGCATCAGTCGAAGAGACATGCAAGCAGATGGAGAAGGCCGGCATTCGTCCGCAGGTGATGATCGACTGCAGCCACGCCAACAGCCACAAAGATCACACGCAACAGTTGGCCGTCTGCCGCAACGTCGCGGAACAGATTGCCGGCGGTGACAAGCGCATCATCGGCGTCATGCTCGAGAGCAACCTCGTCGCAGGCGCGCAAAAATTGGTTCCCGGCAAAGAACTCGTCTACGGACAGAGCATCACGGACGCCTGCATCGACTGGAACGAAACTAAAGTAGCGCTTCAGGAATTGGCCGCCGCTGTCGGCAAAGCTCGCGCTTAAGCAACCTCGGTCTGCCGCTCAATATCGGCGTTCACGTCACCGTGCTATCCTCTCAGCCAACGAGGGGGGAGCCATGAAACGTTTGTGGCAATCAGGCTGCGCGCTGGCTCTCGTCGGAACCCTGCTCGGCGTACTTTACGCGCAACGTCCCTTTCGTCAATACCCTTCCGTCGAAGGTTACGAGACCATGCCGCTCCCTGCGGATTGGCAGAGACCAGCAGAGTGGGCCTTCGCTCGCCTCATGTATCCGCCCGGCCCGCTCGATGGCTACCGCCCCCGCTTTCAGGGCGACTGGCGCGAAGGCCTCTCCCTCTGGACCCAGGACTATCCCGCTGCTGATCGAAAATTCTCCGAGGCTCTACGGCGTTTGACTCGAGTCGATGCGCGGTCGGTGGAGCAACCCGTAAATCTCGATGATGGCGACGAGATCTACAACTGGCCCTGGCTCTACGCCGTTCAGGTTGGCGAGTGGGGACTCACCGAGGCCCAGGCGAAGAAACTTCGCGACTATCTCCTTCGCGGCGGATTCTTCATGGCCGACGACTTTCACGGATCCGAGGAACAGGCCTACTTCGAGAAGACGATGAAGATGGTCTTTCCCGACCGCCCGATCGTGGATATCCCCAACGACGATCCGATCTTCCACGTCGTCTTCGATCTCGACGATCGTTACCGCATCACAGGCGCGGAGCACCTGAGGACTGGTTACAAGAAGGACGGCAAGGTCGCGCGCTGGGAGGGCATCTACGACGACAAGGGCCGCATCATGGTCGCGATCTCCTTGAACTCAGACATCGGCGATTCCTGGGAGTGGTCCGACGATTCGCGATACCCATTGAAGTTCTCCGACCTAGGAATTCGCATCGGCGTGAACTACGTCGTCTATGCCATGAGCCACTAATTCCTTGGCGCCATTCTCCGTCACACACCCAGTTCACGGGCAGCAAGTTCCGTTCCTTCAACCCTCGCCCGAATCTTTGCGAAAGCGACATCGCGAGCGGTGGAGGTGTCATCAGCGAATGGAGCGAAGCCACAATCATCCGTGGTTCCGAGTTGCGCAAGAGGGACAAAGGAAGCTGCTTCGAGGACACGATCGCGAACCTCACCCGCCGTCTCGACGACTGGATTGATCGGATCGATGACTCCAATAAAAACAGTATGGTCAGGCCTGATTAGCTCGCTAACCAAACGGAGGGTGCGTTTTCTATCAGGTTCGCTCGCCATCTGCAGGTAGATGCGTCCGGTCTTCATTTGAAAGAGATCTGGCAGCAGTGCAGCATAATCAACATCCGCACTGTGCGTTGAATCGTGATCGCCCCCGGGGCAAACATGAACGCCTATATGCAGCCGCTCCTCGGGAGTGAACCGATCGAGCACTTGGTTGTTGAGCGCGATGAAGCTGCGCAAGAGCTTGCCCGAAGGATCCAGCTTCAGCGACAGCCTCGCTTCCGTGAAATCAATCTGTACAGTAGCTGCTCCCGCGTCCAGCGCGCCTCGGATATCAGCCGCAGCTTCGTTGATGAGATCCTCCATGAATGCTTCCCGCGAATACCCTGGAATCCCCGCAGACGGATAGAGCAGGCTCAGTGCGGAGGCCGAGATCACCGCCTGTTTCACTGGAAGTTTGGTGTAACGACGCGCGGCTTCAAGGTAGCCGGCAGCGTGAACGCCGTATCGAAAGGGCTTGGCAGTCAAGCGAGGCAACTGACGCACGTGACCATCCGCAAAAGGGATGACTACTCCATCTGGAGCAAGATTATTGAGTCCAGACAGAGGGTAAGTCGCGAAACTCGGTTTGCTCTGCTCACCATCCGAGATAACCGGCGATCCAGTTTGCTCGAACCGCTCGATCGTATCGCGGAGGGCGCTGGCATAAGCATCTCCGAGAGCTGCGGCCTCTATCTGTTTGTTCTGAAAGGCTACGATCGCTTCAATCAGCGCTGGCGGACGGGGGATACTGCCGATCGGTTCAGTAGGGATTGGCATGCCGGGAAGCATACAACGACAAGGTCCCATAGGCATCCATCGAAAGATTGAGCTTCCGCATTTCTCTCGTTCGTGATGACTCGACGAGAACAGGCAGCGCCGTATCGATTGGCTCCTCTCATCCGCGCACTGTCCTGCCCTCTGCTAGCATTAACGTTTGGCCCTTATGACGAATAGCATCAACAATACCGAAGCTCCGATCCGCGTCCGCATCGCTCCCAGCCCCACCGGCGACCCACATGTCGGCACCGCCTACATCGGCCTCATCAATTACATCTACGCTCGCCAGCGCGGCGGCAAATTTGTTCTCCGCATCGAGGACACTGACCGCGCCCGCTTCGTCGCCACCTCGGAACAGGAGATCTTCAACTCCCTCCGCTGGCTCGGCCTCACCTGGGACGAAGGCCCCGACGTTGGCGGTCCGCTTGGCCCCTATCGCCAATCCGAACGCACGGAGATCTACCGCGAGCACTGTGACCTGCTGCTCGCCAATGGCACCGCTTACCGCTGCTTCTGCACCGCCGAAGAGCTCGAAGCCGCGCGCAAACAGCAGATGGCCGCCAAGCTCCCGCCCCGCTACCCTGCAACCTGCCGCAGCCTGTCGCCGCAGAAGATCGAAGCGAACCTCAAAGCGGGAATGCCCTTCGTCGTCCGCATGGCCGTTCCTCCGCACGCTGGCGACGCCACCACTTCGACAACCTTCCGCGACGAATTGCGCGGAGACATCACCTTCGAGCACTCCAACGTCGACGACCAGGTCCTCATGAAGTCCGACGGCTTCCCCACCTACCATCTCGCAAACGTCGTCGACGATCACCTCATGCAGATCACCGACGTCATCCGCGCCGAAGAGTGGATATCCTCTACACCCAAACACGTCCTCCTCTACCGCGCCTTCGGTTGGCAACTCCCCCGCTTCTGGCACATGCCGCTGCTGCGCAATCTCGACAAATCCAAAATCTCGAAACGCAAAAATCCAGTCTCGCTCATCTACTATCGCCAGGCTGGCTTTCTCCCCGAGGCCGTCATCAACTTCCTCGGCCTCATGGGCGGAGGCATGCCCGACAGCACCGGCCCCGTCGCCGAAAAATTCTCCCTCGACGAAATGGTCGCCCGCTTCGACGTCAAAAACATTCGCCTGGGCGGCCCCGTCTTCGACCTCACAAAACTCAAATGGCTCAACGGCGAGTACCTCCGAGCTCTCACACCCGAAGCCTTCTACAAAGCCCTGCGCGAGACCATCCTAAGCGACACATACCTCAGCCAGATCGCCACCCTCGTCCAGACCCGCATCGAAACCCTCGGCGAATTCGGCAACCTCACCCACTTCTTCTTCGCCGACGACATCCTCCCTACCCCCGAGGTCTTCATCCCCAAGAAGCGCACGCTCGAAGAAACTCTCGCCTTCGCCGCCGAACAACTCACCGTCCTCGAAGCCACCGACTGGACTCACGAAGCACTCGAACCAGCCCTCAAGAAACTAGGCGAAGAGAAGCAGTGGTCGGTCAAAGAAAACTTCATGCTCCTCCGAGCCATCATCACCGGCAGCACCATGTCGCCGCCCCTGCTCGAAAGCATGATCGTCTTCGGCAAAGCCCGCTCCCTTGATCGCGTCCGCCGCTTCCTTGATACCCAGAAGAAACTGGCCAGCGCCAGGAAGTAGAGCGGTAACACGACTCCGTGCCCGCTGAGTGGCTATTCGGCCCTTCCTTGGGCCGATTCATCACTTTTTCGGAACTCGATCCTTCATGCCGCGTACGATCGTCTGGAATTTCTCTCGGGGTGAGGTCGCGCGTGAGGATACAGATTCCAACGGTAGCTTCAGCGTTCTTGTTAGGGGCGGCGATATTCAGCGAGCAACTGTTCGCCGCCGGTTCGACTGTTCCAGCGCCTCCGGGCAAACTGGTTGACTTGGGTGGCCATCGCCTTCATATCTACTGCACGGGCAAGGGACCATTCACGGTTGTTGTCGAAAACGGCCTCGGCGATTTCTCTTTTGATTGGATATTGGTTCAAACGAAGGTCGAAAAGTTTTCTAGGATATGCACGTACGATCGAGGCGGTTATGCGTGGAGCGGTCCCGGTCCAAAACCTCGCACCTACGCGCAGCTCAATCTGGAGCTTCACGACGCATTGAACAAACTCGGCGAACATCGCCCCCTGATCCTGGTCGGACACTCCTTCGGTGGCGGCGTGGTGCGCAACTACGCGGCCGTCTACCCTTCGGAGGTCGCGGGCATGGTCCTTGTCGACACAGTCCAGGAAGACCAGCGCATCCCCATGGGTCCGAGCAAAACCGGCCGCGTGCGTGACGCTGCGAAAGGGATTCCAATCCCCGCGCCACGAGAGAATATGTTTCCGTCCGATAAACCAAACCTAGCGGCCCCGACAAACGCCGTCGGAGAGATAGATCCGCCGTACGACCGTCTGCCACAGAAAGAGCAAACCCTGCACCAATGGGCCGAACAGCTCCCCGAGATCAATGACGCAGAGGACAGCCAAAAGGAATGGTCCACGGAATACATGCAACGACTGTATGAGAATCCCCAGGAAGCTTCGTTAGGAGCGCTACCTCTTATCGTTCTTACTCGGTCGGAGGGATACAAAAAGGATTCTGACTTGCCGGCAGCACAATTGGAATCGGAGCGTCTTCGCCTGCAGGCGCAGTTGGCCCTACTGTCATCGAACGGAAAACAAATTATCGTCCCGGGTGGCCACAACATGCATCTCGAGGCGCCAGACGCCGTCACAGACGCCATCAAAAGCGTAATCGCTTCAAGCAGCCAGAAACCGAAGAACTAGTTCTGCAACTCTCATCCCAGCACCCACACCATGCAGCGCACCCCAAAAATAAATTTCAAAACCGAGGAAAAATTTCGACTTCCAGCAACGTGGTCTCTAAGAACCAGCGAGGGTACACCTTCCGCCACAATTCCACCATCAAAAAACCACCATCTGCGCACCATGTTTTCCGCGACCCCCCTCAAAAACGCCCGAAAAAACGAAAAAAACGGGTCGCACCATGGCTCAATTTTTTTTAGCGAAAATGACTCACCCGGCCTTGAACATCTGCTTGATCCCCCGCAGTGCCTGCCGCGTCCGCTCCTCATTCTCGATCAACGAGAACCGAACATATCCATCGCCATGCTCACCGAAACCCACCCCAGGGCTGACCGCCACCTTCGCCTTCAGCAGCAATCTCTTTGAAAACTCAACAGATCCGAGCGCACGATATTGCTCAGGAATCTTCGCCCACGCAAACATCGTAGCCTTCGGCAACTCCACCGGCCAACCCAGCTTGTTCAGCCCCGGCACCAGCACATCGCGCCGGCACTTATAGTTTTCAACGATCTCCCTCACACAGTCCTGCGGCCCCTCGAGAGCAGCAATAGCGGCCACCTGAATCGGCGTAAACGTCCCATAATCAAAGTAGCTCTTGATCCGCCCTAAAGCCCCGACTAGCTTGCGGTTGCCAACCATGAAGCCCACGCGCCAACCAGGCATGTTGTAGCTCTTCGACAGCGTAAAGAACTCAACCGCAATGTCTTTTGCGCCAGGAACTTCCAACACACTCGGCGCACGATACCCATCAAAGACGAGGTCCGCGTAAGCCAGGTCATGAACAATGTAGATCCCCAGATCCCGGCACAACGCAACGATGCGCTCGAAGAATGAGAGATCCACGCATTGAGTCGTCGGGTTGGCAGGAAAGTTCAAGATAAGCAACTTTGGTCTTGGCTGCATACGCGGCAAATCATGCTCCAGCCGCTCTAGCATCGCCTCCGCTGTGCCGTCCTCCATAGGAATGCTCTGCACCTTCGAACCAGCAATCACCGGCCCAAAGATATGAATCGGATAGCTCGGATTCGGCACAGCCACAGTGTCTTCGTCATCGAGCACAGCCAGGCAGAGATGCGCTATTCCCTCCTTCGAACCGATCGTGACAATCGCCTCCGACTCTTGATCGAGGTCAACGTCATATCGTGTCTTGTACCAGTTGCAGATGGCCCTCCGCAGCCTCGGAATGCCACGCGACAGCGAGTAGCGATGCGTCGCAGTCTTCTGTGCTGCTTCAATCAGCTTGTCGACAATATGCTTCGGCGTGGCTCCGTCGGGATTGCCCATCCCGAAATCGATGATGTCCTCACCGCGCTTGCGTGCGGCAGCTTTCAACTCGCTTGTGATGTTGAATACATACGCCGGCAGCCTTGTCAGCCTTCGAAATTCTTCCATTCCAGTCCGCCCGCTCCTGTCTGACCTGTCTCTTCCATGATGCCACCACTCCAGGTCCATCATGGGCAGGCGAACCGAGACTACTAACAGGAATTTGTGTCGCCGACGATATGGGAGATTACTTCGCCATGAAGATCACCTGCACCGGGAGGCTCTTCGGCGGATAGCATGCGGCATGATCGCATGCCTGGTAGCGCAGTGTTCCATCCACCGTGTGGGTTCCCGCCTCAGCGACAACCGCCAGCTTCACGGTGAACGCCCCTGAGTAGACATCAAGCTTCTCCGCTGGGTCGAAGCTGAAGCTGTACGATGTCCCCGCCGGATATTCAAGCGCCTCGGCTTTGACACCAGCGGTCGGCTGCAAGTTCATCTGGGTAGGTATCAGAAGCTCCGATTTGGGTGTGTGCGAATTGACGTGAAACCCATCCACCACGCGAAAGTGCAGCTCGAGCACGCTTCGCTTCCCTGCCGTTACCGTCTGCTGTTCCGCCGCGTAGAGAACGAACGACTTCGGCTTCGGAGTTGGCGCATCGAGACTTCCGATCTGGGCCGACAACGATTGCCCTCCGGGCAAAGAAAGGAGTACACCAGCAACCGCCAGACGAAGCAGCATTACTGCCCTCCCGAGGTCGGCTGCGCGCCTGATGCGATGGCCTTTTTGATGTGTGCCTCAATCTGATCCTTGCTGCCAAGTCCGGCCGTCTCTTCGACAACCACACCGTTCCGGTCGACGTAAAACGACATCGGCAGGTAGTCCATTCCTTCCGTTCCCCCGTACGCCTTCTGAACCTTACCGTCGGTCAGCAGAATCGGATAGGTGACGCCCGTCTTGGTTGCGACCTTGGCGATGGCGTCTTTGCCCGCATCGACGTCGTCCGCCAGCCCAAGAATTACAAGTCCCTGTGCTGCATATTGCTTATTGAACTCTTCGAACCAGGGCATCTCTACCTTGCACGGTCCGCACCAGGTCGCCCAAAAGTTCACGAGAACCGGATGCCCCTTGTAATCACTGAGCGAAACTTTTTTTCCATCGAGCGTGACCAACGTAAACGGCGGCGCCACCTTGCCGCGCATTTGCGAAGCTTCTGCCTCGGGCGATTGTGGATCCGTCGCCAGGGCCACTCCCGCTTTTTCGGGCACCAGAACGACATGGTTTTCCTGGGCGCGCTGCATCGCCAGGCGGCGTTCCCTGAGGTTATGCCATCCCGCCCACAACAGCAGCGCGATCCCGACGACCATCACTCCAAAGACCAATCCGTTACGCTTCACGCTCAACATCCTTCCGGCACACTTTGCTCAATTAATTCTACCCACAATTAGACGTTTAATTGGCCCAGACGATGCAATCAACTGGTTTTGAGGGAGTTATGGCGACGGGGATCCTGACAAACCTGCGCTTCCTCTGGGCTTGCCTCTGCTAGCATCGACATGGTTCGGCCATATGTCCAGCAAAGTCACCAATCCGTCAGACCCCTTGCGCCCCTCGGAGTTCGTGCGCATCGAGGCGGCTGCTCTAAGCGAACTCGCTCTCCGACTGGACGGCCCCATGCTCGCCTCCTTCACGCGCGCGACTGATCTTTTACTTCAATCACCAGAAGGACGCAGCCGTATCGTCGTTACCGGAATTGGTAAGAGCGGCATCATCGCGCGCAAAATCGCTGCGACGCTGCGCTCCACCGGCACGCCGGCGCATTTCCTGCACGCGGCGGAGGCGATTCACGGCGACCTGGGTATGCTCGCGAACGGCGATACGGTTCTGGCGCTTTCCTATAGCGGTGAAACCGAGGAACTTTTGCGGCTCCTTCCTACGCTGAAGCGCATGAACGCCACCCTGATCGCGATTAGCGGTTGCAGCACATCGACCCTGGCCCTGGCGAGTGATGTCTTCCTCGATACCAGCGTCTCGGTTGAGGCTTGCCCGCTCAATCTCGCACCAACAGCCTCGACTACAGTGATGCTTGCACTTGGCGATGCGCTCGCACTCGAGGTAAGCCGCCGTCGTGGATGGAAGGCCGAAGACTTCGCCGATCTGCACCCAGGGGGACGCATCGGCAGGCGACTAGCCCGTGTTCGCGAGCTGATGCACGTCGGCGACGCGCTGCCGCAGGTCGCGAGCTCCACACCGATGCCACAGGTCATCTACGAGATGTCGCGCAAGAAGCTCGGCATGACCACCGTGCTGGACGGCGGTCGCCTCGCCGGCATGATCTCGGACGGGGACCTCCGCCGGTTGCTCGAGCGCGATGGATCCCACGCCCTGGAACACACTGCCGGGGAGATCATGAACCCGCATCCTGTCACGATCAGCGGCGGTACCCTCGCCTCATCTGCTCTTGCTCTAATGGAGGAAAAGAAGATTACCTCGTTGATCGTTGTTGGCGCGGACGGCCAGGTTGACGGAGTCGTACATCTTCACGATCTCTGGGCGCTTGAGCTCGCTTAGCATCTCGGCAGCGCCTCCAATTTCCTCTTCAAGCAGCAGTACAGAAACTGCTGTGTCGTTCCAAATGGAGTGCGGTGTAACTCCGCAAAGCTCTCCACTAATTCAAAGCCGTCACCGAATTCCGCCAGTAACGCATCAGCGTCATACCTCACTACATCGAGGCCGCTGCACTTCTGAGGCCCCTCCGGTCCAAATGTGCTGATAATGACGTGGCCACCCGGCTTTACGGCGAGCAAAGCCTTCTCGACGTAAGCGATGCGCTGCCCACTCACCCTTAGAAAGTGGAACACCGCACGATCGTGCCAGACGTCATAGGAATGCGGCGGCAAGTCAGCTCGAGTGATATCGCCGATGAGCCAATACACGCCCTGTGCAGACGCTCCGAGACGCTTTCTGGTCGCGTCGATCGCCGTTGTTGAGATATCGAGGACGGCAATATTCCGGTATCCGCGCGCGAGAAGATCGTCGACCAGCGTGGACTGGCCGCCTCCGACGTCAATGATCGATGCGGAACGATTGGCAGCCACTCGCTCAATCAGGGCGAGCGAAGTCTCTAGGTGCAGACGAAACCAACTGACCGCATCAGGGGCTTTGGCGCCGTAAACCGTCTCCCAATGCGTCTTTGCATCCATCTCACCGACCATAGTACTCGCGCTCGCGTTTTCCAATCCGAACCGCAAACTTTCCATCGGGAAGTTAGAATAGGGGTACAACAGATAACCCTAGCTCAGATGAGCCGGAAGGTCACACAGAACGCATGCATCGCTGGTCCCAACTTTTTATTCCGACCCTCCGTGAAGCACCTGCAGACGCTGAAGTCGCCAGCCACAAACTGCTCCTCCGCGCCGGTTATATCCGGCAACTAGGCGCCGGCATCTACAGCTATCTCCCCCTCGGCAACCGTTCGATCAACAAGATCATCGCGATCGTGCGCGAGGAGATGGACCGCATCGGCCAGGAGTTTTATCTTCCCGCCCTCAACCCAAAAGAGATATGGGAGGAGAGCGGCCGCTGGTCCGGCATGGGCGACAATATGTTTCGTCTCGAAGACCGGAAGGGCGCCGAGCTGTGCCTTGCGATGACTCACGAGGAGATCGTCACCGACATCGCCCGCAAGGAAATCCGGAGCTACAAGCAGCTCCCCCAGATCTGGTACCAGATTCAAACAAAGTTTCGCGACGAACCGCGTCCAAGGTCTGGCTTGTTGCGCGTCCGCCAGTTCCTCATGAAGGACGCCTACTCCTTTGACCTCGACGAGGCGGGCCTCGACGTCTCCTACAACAAACACGATGAGACCTACCGCCGCATCTTCACTCGCTGCGGTCTCAACTTCGTCGTCGTCGAAGCCGACTCCGGAGCGATGGGCGGCTCGGGCTCTCAGGAGTTCATGGTCTACACCGAGGCCGGTGAAGACCTCATCGTCAGTTGTCCCGAGAGCGGCTACGCGGCAAACATGGAGAAGGCCACCTCGCAACTCCTTCCCGTCACCGAGATGGAGCCGACTGGCGACGGCATGCCCGAACTCGTCCACACCCCCGGCAAAGCATCCATTGCAGACGTCGCGGAGTTCTTCCAAATCTCGCCGGCATCCGACATCAAAACAGTAGCCTACATCGGTCTGAAGAAAGACGGAACCGGCAAGTCCGTCGAGGTCCCGGTTATTGCCTTCCTGCGCGGCGACCACTTCGTCAACGAGACCAAGTTGATGGCCGCCGCCTACGTGTCCGAACTCCGCACTATGGTCGCCGAAGAACTCGCTCTCTACTTCGAAGGCCCCGCCGGCTACCTCGGTCCCATCGGCCTCAAGGTGCTCGCCGCAGACAAAGGCGATCCACGCGCCGCGTTCGTCGTCATCGACAAGGGACTCGAAGGACGCAAAAACATGGTTGGCGGCGCCAACAAGCTCGACTTCCACTATCGCAACATCGTGCCGGGCCGCGACTTCACTTGGACTCGAGTCGCTGATATCCGCAACGTTAATGAAGGCGACCTGGACGTCTCCAGCGGCAAGCCTCTCAAGATTGGCAAAGCCGTCGAGATCGGCCACATCTTCAAGCTCGGCAATAAATACTCGAAGTCCATGGGCGCCACCGTCCTCAACCGCGAGGGCAGAGAAGTCATGCCCATCATGGGCTGCTACGGCATCGGCATCGAGCGCATCCTCACCGCCGCGATCGAAACCTCTGCCGCCACAAACGAAGGTAAGACCTATGCCTTGCCCCCCGCCATTGCGCCGTTCGAAGTCGTCGTAACCATCACCAACATCGGTGATGCGGCTCTGCTCGCCGCCGGAGAAAGGGTCGCCGCCGACCTCGAAGCATCGGGCATCGATGTGATCCTGGACGACCGCGATGAGCGGGCCGGCGTGAAATTCAAAGACGCAGATCTGGTAGGTATCCCCTATCGAATCAACATTGGACGCGGAGTAGTTGAAGGGAAAGTGGAGCTCGTCGACCGCCTCGGGTTAACGAATGAGGATCATTCGCTCGACGGAATTGCCTCTCACCTTTCGAGCCTCATCCGTCAGGCTAAACTGGACCCCATCGATCGGATCGAGCGCTAATGCCTGTAGCGACATCCAACCCGTCTAATGTCATAGCCAGTGGCTTGCCCACCACTGGGTTCTAATAGTTCCTGTACCTATGCCAGTCAAACTCAAATACGGCAGCGCACGCACTACCAACAATACCTCGGTGCTCCATCATCCGCTGCTGCGCAGCGCCGTGCTTGTCGTTCTGGGTATGGTTGTCATCATTACGATCGTCTTCGGCTTCTTCTATTACCACTATCAGAAGGTGGTCGACGACCGCCTCGCCGCCGGTCCCATTTTCGCCAGCGTCTCACAGATTTACGCCGCGTCTCCGCAAGTCCGGTCTGGCCAGAAGCTTTCCGCGAGTTCGATAGCCGCGGAACTTCGCCAGGCCGGCTACAACACCAACCCGAAGCTGGGCACGTATCAGCTCAACGGCGATAACATCTTCATCAAACCCGGCCCCGAGAGCTTCCACAACACCGATGGAGCGACGATCAACACAAGCAACGGTGTGGTTCAGAGCATCACGGCCGAAAGCGGAGTCGCCCTCAGCGCCTATGAACTTGAACCCCAGCTAATCACTGCCCTCTCCGAAGATAAAAACCGCACAAAGCGCCGCCTCGTCACCTACCAGGAGATCCCGCCGCGCCTGGTGCAGGCTATCGTCGCTATCGAAGACCGCGACTTCTTTCAGCACGGCGGTGTCAATTACCTCCGCATCGCCAAATGCGCGATGGCCGATCTCGTTACCCACCACAAGACGTGCGGTGGCTCTACTCTTACACAACAACTGGCGAAGAACCTCTTTCTCTCCCCCGAAAAGCGCCTTAAGCGAAAGATGATCGAGGTGCTCATCACTTTTCAGCTTGAAAACCGCTTCAACAAGCAGCAGATCTTCGAGATGTACGCGAACGAGATGAATCTCGGCCACCGCGGCAGTTACGAGATTAACGGCGTCGGTGAAGCAGCGCAGGCGTTCTTCGGAAAGAACCTGTCGCAACTCGATCTGGCGCAGTGCGCAACCCTGGCCGGACTGCTGCAGAACCCAAGCTATCGCAACCCTTACCGCCATCCCGACCGCGCGATGGAGCGCCGGAATGTGGTCCTGGACTCTATGGTCGAGACCGGAGCCATCACAGCGAGCGAGGCTGCGCGCGCCAAGGCAGAACCTCTCCAATTGGCACCGCCAAATGTCGACGCCAGCGAGGCACCGTACTTCGTCGATCTCGTCCACGACCAGCTCGTCCAGCGCATTGGCGATCAGGATCTCTCGCACCAAAGCCTCCGCATTTACACGTCGCTCGACCCCGATTTGCAGCGCGCCGCCTCAGAGGCTGTTGAAATTGGCATGCGCAACGTCGACGAAATCGTTCGCAAGCAGCACAAGACCCCCAAGGGCGAGCAACCCGGCCCCATCACCTATCCGCAGGTCGCCCTCATCGCCCTCAACCCACACACTGGCCAAATCCTGGCGCTGGTCGGCGGCCGCAACTATGGCGTCTCACAACTCAACCATGCTGTAGCGAAGCGCCCCACAGGCTCCATCTTCAAACCCTTCACTTACGCAGCCGCCTACAATACCAGCCTCAACGACATGTCGCTCGGCGATGGCGGGGTCTTCACTGCGCTCACACAACTCACCGACGAGCCCACCACCTTCACCTACGACAACGGCCGCCAGACCTACACTCCGAACAACTTCAAGAGCGACTTCCGCGGGGAGGTCACCGCTGCTTACGCGTTGGCCCACTCGCTGAACAACGCGACAATCGAACTTGGCCAAATGGTCGGCTTCGACAACGTCGCTGCACTGGGTCGCGCCGCCGGTGTCACCTCCGCTCGCGGCACTCCGTCAGTCGCGATCGGAGCCTACGATGCCACACCGATCGACATGGCTGGCGCATACACCATCTTCGCCAACAACGGCGTTCACCTGATGCCATGGATGCTCGCCTCTGTTCGCAACCCAAACGGCGACATCGTCTCCGACTTTTCCTCTGAGGGCAAGCAGGTCCTGGACCCACGCGTCGCTTACCTAACGCAGTCGCTGCTCGAAGGCGCCCTGAATTATGGCACCGCATCGGGAGCGGTTCGCGGCCACGGTTTCACGGCTCCGGCAGCAGGTAAAACCGGAACTAGCCATGATGCTTGGTTCGCCGGATACACCTCGAACCTCATCTGCATCGTCTGGGTCGGCAACGACGACTACACCGACGTCAAGATCGAAGGCGCCCACGCTGCCGCACCCATCTGGACCGAGTTCATGAAACGGGCAATCCAGTTGCCTCAGTACTCCGACGTCAAACCCTTCAGCCCACCAGAAGGCGTCACCACAGCACGGATCGACAAGCCCTCCAACCTTCTAGCCGACTCCACCTGCCCCGACAACAGCTTCTACGTAGCCTTCCTCGACGGCACCGCTCCCGTAAACACATGCAGCCAAATGGGCGAAAATCCGCAGAACTTCATTCAGAAGATCTTCGGCATCGGTGGAAACAAATCCGCCACACCTGACGCCACCAAACCTGGCACCGCGGCGCCATCAACTACCGCTGCTCCTATCGTCCGCCCTGCTCCTAACACTCCAGCAGATGGCAACGCCCCCGACACCACGCAGCCGCCTGCGCAGCAAAAGAAGAAAAACATCTTCCAGAAGATCTTTGGCGGCGGCAAGGACAAAGACAAGCCACAACCAGCGC
>Ga0206911_1004_pt2 | contig 24394 bp, 22 predicted proteins | sample Alteio_BWOrgHeat_74_FD_152956 | JGI IMG/M metagenome (GOLD analysis project Ga0206911, IMG submission 152956) | Enriched cells from forest soil in Barre Woods Harvard Forest LTER site, Petersham, Massachusetts, United States -... | ecosystem: Environmental > Terrestrial > Soil > Temperate forest >...
CATAATATGATTCTCACATTCCCATTATATGATTTTATATATTGTAACAATACTTTTATTTCCATCACTTGATTCCTTGGTATCAAGTGATGAGGCCAAAACATGACTTGATACATTTTATCATATAATGGAAGTGTGGTTGTCATTATATGATTATTATGTATTTACAATAATGTTTTGGAAATAATCACTTCAACATCCAAATGGTTACAAGTTCCACTTGGGGCCATTAAATGGATATCATGTGACCATTTAGAAAAATTGATATTAAATATATATTGTAATATAATTTACATTAAGAACCCAACAAGTCGATACTATGCTGACATTTAAAACATTTAATTTTACCGGTAGGAAAGATATAATGCCTACAAATAAAGTATATACGAATAATCCTACATTAAAATCTAATATCACTGACACAATAAAATATGTTCAGTTTAACACTAGTAAAATTGTGTATATAATAGACCATGGTGATGATACAAAAAATAATGAAATTAGGCTAAATCGGATTCAAAAATTACAATTATTAGGTCCTTTAGGAGAAGAGGAATCTGGCGATAATAAAGAAATTCTTGGATTATACTGGAAGCCATCTCCAGAAAATATATGTACTGATGTTGTTTTTCAGTTAAAGAGATTTAATATGCAAACCAGATTACATAAAATATTTAATGATGATAATTTAATTGAGAATGTTATTTCTAATTTTAAAGATCATGTATTTATCAAAAATCAAATTGTTCTAATGATGATTGATGAAATTCCATATGAAATTAAAGTAAAAGAATTTAAAACAAATGGGTCTACAATTCATGCATTACTTAACAATGAAACAAATATTTTATTCGAATCAATTGATCCAACAATTACAATTAAATCTGTTGGAATGAAACTGCTTTGGAATTTTGAACAATTCGGAATTGGTGGATTAAATGAACAATTTAGTAAAATTATTCGTCAAGTGTTTTCCAGCAGGTTCTTCCCTCCAGAATATATGGAAGAATATGGTGTTAAACATGTTAAAGGTATGTTACTTTACGGACCTCCTGGAACAGGTAAAACTTTAATTGCTCGACAAATGGGCAAAATGTTGAATATTGATGATAAAAATATTAAATTAGTTAATGGACCTGAAGTATTGAATAAATTTGTTGGTGAATCTGAAAAAAATATTAGGGACTTGTTCGGTAATGCTGAAGCAGATCAAAAATTATATGGTAATAAATCTCCTTTGCATTTAATCATTCTCGATGAATTGGATTCTATAGCTAAATCTAGGGGCACAAGTGATGGTCCTGTAGCCGACACTGTTATTAATCAACTATTAGCTAAAGTCGATGGTGTAACCCCACTTAATAATATTTTAGTTATTGGTATGACTAATAGGAAAGATATGTTGGATCCTGCATTGTTGCGACCGGGTCGTTTAGAAGTTCATGTGGAAATTGGATTACCAAATGAAACTGGTCGTTTACAAATATTCAAAATTCATACACAAAAAATGGCTACTAATAAATTATTATCTCCTAATGTTGATTTTAATATTTTAGCAAAAGTTACCAAAAATTATAGCGGTGCTGAAATTGAAAGTGTCGTTAAAAGTGCACGATCATTCGCCCTCTCTGAAAAAATTAAATTGGATAAAGAGGGTAAGCATGAAAAAAAGAAAGGTGTCAAGGATGAAAAAGCAATTATCACTATGAAACATTTTGAATCAGCACTTGAAGAAGTTTTACCGGCTTATGGGTCAGAAACTTTTGATTTAGATAAATTGTATCCTAAAGGTTTCGATATTTGGGGACCTGTTTTTGAAAAATTTTATGATAAAATTTGTGATACAATCAGTCAAACTTATGATACTAACCGTTTAACATCCATGTTATTACATGGAACAGTTTCGGGATGTGGTAAAACCGCTCTTGTGGCTACTATCACTAAAAAATATAAAGAAAAAATACCTTTTATCCGATTTATTCGTCCTGTTGATTTAATTACTTTAACTGAAAGACAAAAGGTAGATCGGCTATCAAAAATCTTTTATGATGCCACAAAATCACCACATTCATTGATTGTTCTTGATAACATTGATGAAATTATGGAGTATTCTAATATCGGAGCAAGGTTTTCAATGATTATATATCAAGCATTGAAAGCCCTCATCGGTGAAACATCAAAAAATACAAAATTATTAATATTGGCTACTACAAGTAATCAAGATATGTTGGATCGATTGGATTTTATAAAATTGTTCGATTATAATTATCATATTCCTGTCTTTACTGATTCGAAAACAATTTATGATTATCTTGGAAGTAAGGAAATTAAAATTAACCATTCAGATGATAATAATATAACCACAACCAATATTCCCATTCGTAAAATGTTGACCTTAGTTGAAATGTGCAAAAAATCTCCTGTACTCGACACAGCTATTTTTGATGAATTTGCATTATCACTCGGCCTTGGATCTTTATTAGAAGAAGAAGTGCCTTAAAGTAAAAACAATTGTTACACTTTGTAAAATAATATTTTTACTAAAGTAAAAATAATTGTATTAATCGTGTGTTTCTTCCTTGTGAACATGATCCATGATTTATATCAGCAATTTGCTCAAGAAATATTTTTTTAGCACCATCATCCCATTTTTCTATATGACACCATAATTTTGGCAATAGCTGTTCTATTGTTATATCATTTGTTGAATCATAATTATTCCTTTTATCATTCATAAATAATTGCAGAGATCGTACTACTTCATTATGTCTGTTGTATTTTAGATTTTGTGATAATTCAACTATATTCTGTATTATTTCATTTAATGGTTTATCACAGTCTGAAATTTTTTCTATTATTATTTTTACTTGTTCCTTTAATTTACCATCGTAATAGTGGGTGTCTGTACTCATTACAGATACCCTATATAAAAAAAATTGGAGAAAAATTTGAAAATGTTAATATATTATAATATCCATTTAATTGACAATCTATTATATCATTTGCCATTGCAATAATGGCTGAAACGAAAGGCAAGCAATACCAATTTAATGTTCATGTCAGTCTTTTGGGTTATGAGATGGCCTGTCATATTTTCCAGGTCTGTAAGGAAAACAGTATCATTGTTCGTATGATTGTTCCTTTAGGCATGGATGTTTCGAAAGCAAAACAATTGGCATATGAATCAACTAAGACGATAGTTGAAGCTTATTATTTGAAAAAGTTCGCCACACCCATACATTCTGACAAAATTGCTGATTCTATACAGTCATGCATTGATGAAAAGTCATCAGTCGTTTCTGTGCCAGATGAAAGTTTGTCAATAAAGGATCCTCATATTATTGTTGATTTGGAAACGGGTTTCGCAACAATTAAACTGGTTTCATTTCCAAGTAAACCAGATACGTTAGTTAAAACTCTTATGACGCAAGAAGAGTTTGATAATTTGGACGATAAAATTGTTTATTAATTATCATCCTCTTCTTATGACGCAAGAAGAGTTTGCTAATTTGGACGATGAAATTGTTTATTAATTATCATCCTCTTCGATTTCTTCATTTTCATTATTTTCTATTATTTTTTTATCCTGATCATCCTGTTTTTTATTTTCATCTTCCTGTCTTTTTTTAATAAAATATGCCATTTCCTTTTCATGATTTTTCTTAAATTCTTTTAATTCCAAATAAGTTGAAATGTGTTCTGCTACAATAAATTTTAATAATGCATTTAGATTTTCATCATCTTTGGGATTTATATTTTTGATTTCATCTGGAGCATCTGATCGGCCTCCTGGAATTTTAATTGTTGTTTTTTTTACTTCAGTTTCAGATACTATTGGTGGGGCTATCGGTATATTTCCATTTTTTGGGGCTGATTCAATTTTACTTGTTGTCCTGGATGAATATATGTTGTTCAATTTATTTTGTAAATCTTTGTTTATTTCTAATTTGTTCATTATATTATTATACTAGCAAATATTTAAATAATTTTTTTAAATATTAACTATTCAATTATTTTCGGTGGCAAGATGAAATGAAATTATCAAACAAGTTGAAAAACGATATTATGGCTGATTAATAAATTAAATTGGTTGTTCAAAAATGTATGAAAAAACTATTGCTGTTAAAGGTGGAATAAAATAGTGAGATAGCACAATACCATATCTTGCTAATAATGTATTATAATCTTTTTTTATTGCCGGCAGTTCCACAAAAATATCAAACTTCATATTTTTATGAAATATATTATCATCAGGAAATTCAAATTGTAAAATAATACTCACATTGTTACAATCAATCATTATTATTTGATGAAAAGTTTTTGGTGGAAAAAATTTATGTTTTGTCTTTGGGTGTAGTTCCTCTCGTGTAGTTAAAAGAATAAGTATATTATCATGTGTTAAAATGTATCCTTTTATATTTTTAAAAAGTGGATTAGTGATCATATCAGTATATAATTCATTATCTTTAATTATGCCAATACGTAAAGTATCTTCATCATGCCAACAAAAATAATTTTTATACCAGCCATCCGGATCATTATCTCGAGGATGTAATTTAATCAGTTTATTAGTATTAGTTGATTTTGATGCCATATATATCGCAGTATCATCAGATAATTCCCTATATCTTCCTTTGAAAAGGTCTGTATATAAATCCCTGCTTCCGCCGGTATATTCTGTTGATGTCAATCTAAGAGGATCAAGTGTGTTTATTTGACTTTTATCATCAAATTCTATTACTGGAGCCATTTCTGTATTAATATTTTTTGTAGGTAGGCGCACATCAATAATATGAAATGTATTTGATGTGACACTCGAATTTTCTAAATCAATAGTAACAGATGCATCTTTTCTATTAGGATATCCGATTGATTTATCTATATTATTAAATGCATGTACATGATCATTTACATTAATATCATTTATATGAATTTTATTTTCTGTCATATAAATTTGTATTTTTTCAAATATATCATTTAGTCCATAACGCGTCTGATACAAGTCTTTGTGACATATGTAATATATTTTGGCATTTACGAAATCAATTATAATTAATCTTCCTCTATTCGCCATTAATATCCGATTTATTCGTGGTTGTTTATAGTTGTCTAATGTCATAACCACATCGAATTTTTTAAAAATTATTGGTGTATCTTCCGAAACAGACATTAGTATATTGTCATATTATTGTTCTCTTTCTATAAAGAAATTATAATAGGTTAATTGTTCAATTTTTCTTTTAAAAAGAATGGCATTTGGAGATAATTTTTATAAAGAAAATCAGTAAGCATTCTTTGAGAATATTTCGTATATGTTATAATTCGGATGATTACTGTCGTATCCATATTTGTAATGGAATAATACCCAAAAATGCATCAATATAAAACCATATGCCATATTATCAACCCATGTTTTCCCCATTATCTTTTTTGCTCTTTCCAACAACATTTCAAAACTACACAAATCAACACTTTGTAATGAGTCACAGTCGGGCGCATCTCTCACATAATAAATTTTAACTAAATTAGGTAACCCTTTATATGGATATGTGTTCTGTAATATTATTGAACCATTCAGAGATACTTGAAATGAATAGGGATATGTTTCATCAGGTCTATCTCTTATATAAAATTCTAATCCATCATATTCAACATGGTAACTTATATTGTGACTTCCACTTGTGCAATATATGTGTACTGCTTCTGGAGGTTTGACAAAATCTGGTAAGTTTTTAATGTCAATATCAAATGGTAAATAAGTATCTTCATCTATTTGTATTTTTTCATCAAATTCAGTTAACTCTTCGGTTAAATTTTTAATTTCATCTTCTAACTCATCTTTTTGTTTATTTAATTCCTCTATTGACTGAGATAATTTATCCCTTTTCTTTTTCAGTTCTTCTAGCGACATAATAATTTAATACAAAACATAAATAACCATTTATTAACACATTTTATAATCAATTTTTTAATATCCATCGGGAAACACTTTATATTAACCAGGGAAAAATTGATATTAATTGCAATTACAATATTTAATATTATTAAATAATAATATAACATTGCCAAAATGGTTTTTACCAAATTAATCGATAAATATAATAAATATAAAGTTAAAAATCAATTGGATTTACAAAAGAAAGTTTTTAAGGCAATTGATGATCATAATGAAAAATTAGTATGCCAGTTAATTGATAAAATTGACGATGTTAATTTTTATGATGTTAATGACCAAACTGTTTTACGATCATTAATTAAAGGTCAGATGGGAATAGCAGTTAAAAAGTGTATTAAGAAAGGTTATCATTTGAATATACAAGAATATTTTAAAACCATGCCAAATGAAACCGAATACATTAATACAAAAACAGATTTAATGCTTGCAATACATTATAATTTGGATAAATCTTTTTGTATGTTACTCGATAATAACAAACGATATAATTTAAATATTAGGGATTCATTGGGAAATAATGCATTAATGTATTCTGTTATATATTCAAATTATGGAATTATGAATAAATTGATTGATTCTGATTGCAAATTAAATATTAAAAACAATGATGGTAAAACTGCCTTAATGTTACAAATTATTATGGATCAAGGTAAACAATATCAAACAATTTGGAAAAGGATGAATGCAAGTCGTAGTATAAATGATATTGCTACATTTCATTATGAAAATCCTGATAAAATATATATTGATCATGATATTGTAATTAAAAAATTAATTAGTTTGTGTGATTTAAAAATTAAAGATAATATTGGCAGGACAGCATTGTCGTATTCACTTAACAAAGATGATGAAAAATGTTTCCAAATTCTTAAATTATTTTTAAATCCTGATCATTCACAGTATTATTCGGATGGTTTTAAAAAAGAAATACAAAATTATCTCAATCACTGTAGCAAAAAATATACTGATTTAATTATTGATCAATTCTTGAAAGTAAATGATTTGAGTTTTTTGGATGAAAAAATTAAAGAAAAAGAATTGCGCGAATATATTTATAAAAATGGTGTTATGGATAAAATACATCATTTGTATAAAATTAATATTCAACACATATTTGCTGATAATAAATATGGTGATGGTAATGTTATTGATTTGATAATTGGTTTTATTTATTAGGCAATAGTAACTGTTACAAAAGTAGTTCCAAAACCACCATCATTTGAATAAAGACGTAATGGTGCACTCATAGGTGGTGGGCCAGCTGGAGATCTATTAATAATAGTCAGAATATCTCCATTTTCATATATTGGATTCGATCTATCAATTTGAAGTTGATCATTGGTAATTATAAAAGGTTCAGTTCTTTTTCCCGATTGAAATGTACCTAATACAAACATTTGCCGTGATGCTTTTGTCAATACTACATCAAATATTGCCTTATTAAAATCTACTGTTTCTATATTAATACCATATATTACAATAGTAATATTATACATTGTTCTAGTTGGAGTATTAAATTGTATTAATCCAGTGGCACCTCCTTGTGTAACACGTGAAAATAATGGTGGATCTGAAGTTGGCTCTGGTCCAGTAGTCATACCAATAATTTGATTTTGAACAAATGATATCATATTTTTAAATTCTGACGGTTTTGGTTTTGATAAAGTAAAAAGAGTTGGTCCATTTGGATTACCAATATTCACAAATGGTAAGCATGCTACCGGCACACAACATGATTTTTTGCATTTTTTACGACAACATTTTGGCATTGTTTATATAATAAAGAAAGAAAATTTACTCATGTTTTATTCAAAAAATTGAACAATTAAATGGATATATTCTTTTTAAATATTTTGCATATTAACCACTCATACAATGCAAAGTTTCTGTTGTGATGTTAAGGATTGTATAAAAAAACCAACATCTTTTTGTAAACAATGTATCCCAATGCGTATTTTATGCTTAGATCATTCTAATGAATTGCATGTTGATGGAGGATTTGTACATGATAAAATGGAAATTAAGGATAAATGTAGTTTTATTTCATGTACTTTACCAATATTATTTTTTTGTAAAACACATCACCACATGGGTTTGTGTAAAAAACATAACGATTTGCTACATCCGGATGAACATAAATGTGTCATTACAGTACCCAAATTAGTAACATGTACTGATTGTTCGATTCCTTGTTCTACATGTAATGATACATTTGTTGAATTAAGTAAAGAACAAATTGTTTATACTTGTAATCAATGTAATGGAAGAGCTGGAAAGGATTGTACTTTGTGTAATCAATGGGGTTATACCTGTAAACAAAATCTTTATGGACCAAATATAGACATTACGTGTTGTGCATGTTATGGCAGAAAACGAATATTTTGTGGTAAATGTATTTATTCAGGAGAAATTATTTCAAAACCAATATGTTCATGTATTAAAACTTATGCAACAAAAGGATGTCCTACATGTGGAAAAATAAAATATAGTCATGAGTGGACAAAATATGAAAATTTACATGTTAAATCTTAATACATTTTATTCAAAAAATTGAATAATTAAGTGAATATATTCTTTTTAAATATTTTGCATATTAACAACTTATACAATGCAAAGCTTCTGTTGTGACGTTAAGGATTGTGAAAAAAAACCAACATCTTTTTGTAAACGATGTATTCCAATGCGTATTTTATGTTCCGAACATGACATTGGATTGCACGGTAATGGATGGTTTTCACATTCAAGGATGAAAATTAAAGATAAATGTAATTTTGATTCATGTACTTTACCAGTATTATTTTTTTGTAAAACACATCATAACATGAGTTTGTGTAAAAAACATAATGATTTGGTGCATCCGACTGAACATAAATGTGAAATCACGGTTCCTAAATTAGTAACATGTACCACCTGTTCTGTTCCTTGTCCTAAATGCAATGATACTTTTACTGAATTAAGTAAAGAGGAAGTTGTTTATATATGTAATAAATGTGATGGAAAAGTTGGACAGGCGTGTACTTTATGTAATCGATGGGGTAATACGTATAACAGTCAGACGGGTGTAGAAACAATGTGTTATACATGCTTTTCTACACATTATATAAAATGTAGCACATGCAAGGAAACAGGAAAAATTATTTCTAAACCAATATGTTCGTGTATTCAAACTTATGCTACCAAAGGTTGTCCTACATGCGGAAAATTTAAATACGAATACAAGTGGAGGACTGAATATAAAACATTACAGATCAAAGCTAAATAATTTAATATATCTTTTTTTATTACTAGTGAATCCATATATGATATTACTGTCGGATATTTGGCTTCGCCTGATTAAAAGTGATGGAGTTAAAACATGACTTAATACATGATATCCATATAATGGAAAGGTTGGAGCTAATATATGGTCATTGTGTATTGGTGGTGTGTTTTGTTATAATCACTGCATCAACTGTATATTGCATTGCTCCGCTCGGGGAAATAAATAGATAACAGCTAACGATATTCTTTAGCTGTTATCCATTAAATTGCCCCAAGCGGAGCAATGCAATATACAGTTGATTTAGTGATTGTGACAAAGTATTGCATATACAGAAGTTCAATTGTTGTTTCCTATTTTTTACAATTTGGATCATTTATTTATTTTATACTTTGGTTTCATCACTTTATCACTAGTGAAACCACTGATCTGTGTTACTGTCGGATATTTGGCTTCGCCTGATTAAAAGTGATGGAGTTAAAACATGACTTAATACATAATACTATATAATAGGGCCATTGGTGTCATTATATGGTCATTATGTATTGATGGTATGTTTGTTACAATCACTTCAGCAACCGTATGTTGCATTGCTTCGCTCGGGGCCACTAAATGTATGTCAACCTATCAATATCAAAAAATTGAATTATTAATATGTTAGTCAATATTAATAATTATCATATGGATATTCAAAATGAAAAAACATGAAGGTTTAATTGTAACTAAAGAAAATGATTTTCATGAATGGTATAACCAACTCATTATTAAAGGTAAATTAATTCATTATTACGATGTGTCTGGTTGTTATGTTCTCTTACCCAACTCATATGCTGTATGGGAATCCATCCAAAAGTACCTGGACGCCGAATTCAAATTAAGAGGTGTCAAAAATGCATACTTCCCTTTATTCATAACTAAAGAAAATTTAAATAAGGAATCAACACATATTGAAGGTTTCAAGCCTGAAGTAGCTTGGGTTACTCAAGCAGGTGATAGCAAATTAGAAGAACCTATCGCCATTCGACCTACTAGTGAATGTGCGATTTATCCAATCTTACCTTCTCTCATTAAAAGTTATAACGATTTACCTATGAAATTAAATCAGTGGTGTAGTGTCGTTCGATGGGAATTTAAAGATGCTACCCCATTTATTAGAAGTCGCGAATTTTTATGGAATGAGGGGCACAGTTGTTTCAACAACACCGATAATGCAATGGTTGAAGTTAATGACATTATTAAATTATATCAAAAAACTTATTCTGATTTATTGGCTGTCCCAACTATTATCGGCAAAAAAACTGATAAAGAACGGTTTTGTGGTGCCGTTTCCACTTTAACAATTGAAACATTTATCCCTTTTGCAAATAAAGGTGTTCAGGCAGCAACAGCCCATTGTTTGGGTGATAACTTCTCCAAAATATTTAATATTATCTTTAATGATACTGATATGAAAAATAAACATGTTATTCAAAACTCTTGGGGATTCACTACAAGATCAATTGGTATTATGCTTATGTTGCATAGTGATAATAAAGGTGTTGTGTTTCCCCCGAAAGTAGCTCCTACACAAATTGTTATTGTCCCAATAATTAATAAAAAATCCAATGATATTGTTATGGATTATGCTACTAAGATTTATGAAAATTTAAAAACTTCCTTTAGAGTTGAAATGGATACTCGTAGCCATACTCCTGGTTGGAAATATAATTACTGGGAAATGAATGGAACTCCAATAAGAATTGAAGTGGGTCCAAATGATGTTAAAAATAGTATGGTTACCGTTTGTCGAAGGGATACTGGAGAAAAATTAGAAGTAAGAAGCGAAAATATTGAACAAATGATGGATATAATATTAAACAAAATACACAATAATTTATATGAAGTTGCATACAATAAATTAATGTCTTCGATTGAACAACCGTCATCTTTAGATGAAATGACCAAATTATTTGAATCACAAAATAAATTATGTTTAATGAATTGGTGTGGTGATTTGAAATGTGAAGAATATTTTAAGGATAAATACAAGGCTAAATCATTATGTATTCCTCTTGAACTTAATTTGCCTTTTAAAAAAATAGATAAATGTTTGATATGTGATAATGACGGTAAAGAATTATGCTTGTTTGGAAAGAGTTTTTAAATTATTTAATCTTGATCTCTTTTCCAATTGCATATAGTGTTCCACGTTTATCTTTTTCATAAAAACCAACTTTTCTAAAACGTGATTTGTTTTTATATGAACCATCTCCAAGTTGACCATATTGATTATTACCACAGTTCATTATAGTATTATCTGCCAATCGTATTAGTGTATTGTGACCCTTACAAATTACTTGTATGATATTTTTTGGAATATTTTGTATTGTTGTAAATGTATCTCTACGCATGAAATCACCATGTCCCAATTCACCATTTGAATTAGATCCACATGACATCAAACTACCATCAGTTAATCTAATCATACTATGTAGACCACCACAAGAAACTTCCACAATATTTTTTGGCAGATTATCTAATTTAATAAACTTTTTGAAGATTTGATTTTTGTAGAAACCTAATTGACCACTGGTGTTATCACCACAGCCTAATAAAGTCCCGTCTGTCAATCTAATTATTGTATGATATGATCCACATGCTATTTGCACAATATTTTTTGGAATATTTTTTATTTCATGAAATTCGTAATTCGTTTCGTAATTTGTTAGCGATGGACCCAAACCTAATTCACCATAATAATTCGATCCTGCTCCCATTAACGTTCCATCAACCAATCGAATAATTATGTGATTTTCGCTGCATGCTATCTCAACAATGGGTTTCGGTATGTAACTGATTTTTGTTAAGTCCGTAATGTGACCTCGTGTTCGGCAACCTGGTATATTGTAACCACATGCCATTAATGTTCCATCAGTTAAAAGAACTAATGTATTATTATACCCACAAACAACTTGTGATATATTTTTTGGATCTTCGGTTATGTTTTTGATTTCTCTAAATAAATTATCAGTAAGGATATCTTTATGAATCGGTTCGTAATAATCTGTACCAACATTCATTAAATTTCCATTATCTAATTTGACAGTAGTGTGTAATATACCACAAATTATTTGAGATATGGATATTTTTTTTGGCAGTTTTATTGGTGTAAAAAAATTTTCTTTTTCTGAATAGGTACGACCTAATTGACATTTATTATTTGATCCACAACTCATTAATTTATTTTTGCGCACTGTAACAATTACATGATATGGACTCATACTTATTTGTGAATTAAGTTTATCCTTAATACAATTCCATATATACGTTTTCATCATGTTGTGATTTGTTGTTGATTCTTTTGCATAGGTCAATGAAAAATCTCTTTTGATTAATGCAAACCAGTCGAACTTCATATAAGTGTTTTTTGGTAGATTGAATAATATTAGGTGATTATAACTCGTGATTATAAATAATAAGTCCTTTGGTAATTCCAAAAGTAATTTATTATCATCCATTGTGAATATATTGTACAATTAATATATTTGTAATTCTAATTATACATTATTTCAATTTTATTGAGTTCATTGATTATGTGACATTATATGATTTTCAATTTTTTTTATAGTTATCATGTGATATCAGAAAAAATTGAAGATATGAAATTATTGAAGAGTCCATTAATTCCGAATATGATCATAGGAACATCACAACAAGTTCCAGAAAAAAGCTCGCAGATATGGCTGTTCCTACTTGTTTGTTGCATGCCACAAGTGATTCAGTTTTCACCGATGGTGATTATTATGAACTCGCAGTATATGCTGGTTGTTATGATTGGCAAATACAAGGAATGTTTCGCACTGGTCCTCCTCTTGCAGGCGATTGCGCATATATCCTAAATCGAGCCAAAGCGAAGAAGTTGGAAGATGAGAAAAAGAAGGAAGAAGAGAGGAAACAAGCAATTGTTCGGTTCCAAAAGGTGGCAGAGACCGTATCTCCTTTCTTGAGTATGGCAGTAGCATTGCCACAGCAACTCGTCCAAACAACATTGTTTGGTTTCCTCACAATGGGCGACATGCAGGCACTCTCAACAACTATTCAGCAGGCATTGTTGGAAGGATTACGAGCTAAGCGTGTTGACATGAAGGACGTTGCCAATCGCGATAACCTTGCCAAGTTCGTCCAATCGCAAGGCAACACATTACGCGAACGTCTCGGTGTCATTTCTCAATTGCATCCCGTGTATCAATCGCAGATCATGTTCTCACGGAAGCAATTCCAAACCGTGATTGGTGTGTCAACTCGCAACCAATCGCGATTCAAGGCATCAGTGGGGCCATTTGAATTCTTTGAGGCAGTTGAGGAAGTAAGTGCCCGTAAAGATAAGCAGAAGGCAGTAATCAAAAAGGTGCATGCTAGCAAGTCAGTCCCACAGCAGTTGTTGGAACATCTCACACGTTCACCGGAGGGTTGGTGTGAACTTTATTTTCCTAATGGGATTGAAACAAATTTTGGCTTTCTACTTCGCAAGGTCGTCGAAGGCGATGCCGAAGCGCGTTTGGATTCCGCTTTCATTGATGGCATGAATCGCCTACAACACCGTGTGCTCGTCAATCATGACCAGGACACACATGCAGAAATTTGCAGTACATTGCGTCGCATTCGCCGTGCATTGCAAGGAAAGCCAGCGGTCGAGGTTGAAGTGACGCCCGCAAAGGTCCGCGCCGTGGCTCCAGTTGTTGAAGATCCGGAAGAGATTAAGCAACGACTATTGGCCAAACATCGAGAAAACGAACAGAAGAAGAAGGAAGCTGAATTGGCCAAGGTGCGACTTGAACGTGAGAAGGCTAAGAAGGCAAAGGAAGTAGCAAAAAAGGTAGTTGTTGTACCAAAGAAAAAGGCACCAGTCCCGAAGAAGGGAGTTCCAGTAGGAAAGAAGCGGTGAAGTGTCATCAAAATGGACAAAAAAGAGTTTTCAGTTCGCAAAGAAGCTCTAAAGTTGATCATTTATTAACAATTAATAAATAATCAAATATTCTAATAAACCAATTATATTATACGGTATAATAAAAAATTTGAAATTCTGAAGAATTGTAGAGTCCATTCATTCCAAGTATGATCATATCATCATCACAACAAGTTTTGGAAAAGCCCACAAACATGGCTAATCCCGCTTGTTTAGTGCATATCACGCGTTATTCAGAGTTCACTGATATCGAAGCGAAATTCACCGATGCCGATTACTATGAACTCATGTCTTACGTAGGTTTTCCAGCTCAGGAAATACAAGAAGCTCGCCACATTTTTCCTGATGGTTTAGGCGTTGGAGATCGGGAATTTATTTTCGACTTGGCCAAAGAAAAAAAGGAGGAAAAGGATAAGGAGTTAAAGGATGAGAGGGAGGAGAAGGAAAAAATGAAGATACGATAAAAGAAGGAACCATCACTTCCTTCTTTTTTCCTTCAGAAACTCTTTTCTTCAAAACTGATGCCTTTTTCTTAAGTGTGACTATACGTAAGTCCACCTTTTTTGCTACAGCCATACTCAAAAAGGAAGAAATGGTTTATACCATCTTTTGGAATCGAACCATTGCTTTCCTTCAGGAAAGAAACGGTGAATTTCAATCGAAATGAAAAAAGAGTTTTCAGTTCGCCAAGAAGCTCTTTGATTAATCAAATAACAATTTATAAAATTTTATGATCGCACTAATCTAAAACGAGTTGATCCATTTTGTATTGTACCTGAAGGTTGTGTCTTGTCGTGTATGGCAAGTGTACTATTTAATTTATTATCTAATGTACTACCTAATGTACTACCTATCGTACTTTCTGTTGTGCCACTAATTGCACCAGTTGTGGACAATTGTGCCATTGCCTTGTCATATATTGCTGACTGAGTTCTATATGAAGTGAACATGTTATATACCGCACGAATGTGTATAATTTTAGATATATTGTTTTTATTGAAAACTAAGTCTTTCATCATAATTGGTGTCCTATAGGATGGATAATTAGTTTGACTTAAAACTCCCAATATAAGTAAGTATGCTTTAAGCAATTCGTAGAATTCTGCAAATTTAATCGCTATGTTGACACCTGAAAGGGCATAAAATTCTGTAATCATTGCTAATACTTGACTAAATGAAGTGCCTTTGCTTGCCATATCTGTATTAAAATCATATGGTAACGGTTCACTATTGTCTAAAATTTCTACTTTTTTAACCTTCATCTTATTCTCCAAATCAATGTATGTATATGGGCTTTCATAATGGATTGGATCTTGACTAATTGTAGCGGTATCATCTTTGTATCTTTTACTGTTTTCTTGATTTATTACTTCATCACTAAATATAAATTTTTTGTATTTTTCTTTAAGCTCTTTGTCTTTCTTTTGGTATGCAATATTGGTGTATTTAATTCTTTCCATTTCCTTTCGCAATTTCATATATTCCGCTGATTTCATATCAATTTTTGTATCCTCCTCACATTTACTATTTATAAGTTCTGTCATTGTATCCAATAAATCAGGATAATTTGAATATACTGACATCACAATAATATCTATTAGTTTTTTCATAACCGGACTATCATCATAAATATTAAGTCTGCCAACTGCACCAAAATCAATCATGGTTAATTGTTTTTTGGGATATGAAAAATAAATGTTACCTGCATGTAAGTCACCATGATAAAATCCGTATTGAACTATATTTATGAAAAATTTGTATACTAGCAAATCTAAACATCGGTGGAGGGTAGCTCGGAATAAAGTATTTTGTTGTAGTTTTGATTGTTCGCCTTCCACCACTGAACTAATTGGTATTCCCGGTGCTACTGACATCGCAAATGCAAACCAGCAATCAGGTTTAATTACATTCTCAATAACTGTTACTGTTGTCAATTTGTTATCCAGTTTAACATCTTTAAACATCTCATTATAACTTATTGTATATATCTTATTTGCCTCTCTTATATTTTTAACTTCATTGGGTGCATACAATTCTTCCCCTGTAGCTGTCAACATTTTATTTATAAATTGTTGATCACATGAGCCTTCCGGGAACACTTTATTTAATAAACTATACTCCCAGCATGATTGGGCTATTGATAACGGTTTTGCTACTTTGATGACAAATTTAAAATTGGTGTCTACTCGATGAACTATAAAAACATGTCCGACAGATGCTGATTTATCATAATCTATTGTATACATACCCCAATCCGTTACTACTTTATTTAAAATTAAATTGTATTGTTTCGGTGACATAACTGGATATGTTAATTTTGCTAAATTGTATTTCTTTAATAATTCTTTTGACATTGCCGGTTTCACTTGTTGTAATATCTTTAGGATGAATGGGCCTGAATTTAATAAAAGGTGTTTCGAAAGGAATCTAAAAAATTCTTCCTCATTGGTCGGTAATTCTTTAATAAAATTAATTAGAATTTCCTTTAATATTTGTGCCCATACAATCGGATGCAAATTATTGTAATACAGCGAAATGGTCTTTACGAAAAATTTCTTTAAGGCGGCTAGTTTTTCTGGAATCATCCTATTTAATTCATCTTCTACTGATATCATATGTATGGCTGTTAATTTGCTGATATTTTGATCAATAATTGTCTTATAGTCAGCATTTGTTTCTGTAAATTCAATTGATTTAAGTTTGTTGGTAATATATATGATGTCTCCTCTTATTAATTTTATAAGTTCTTCTTTATTCTTGCTTTCTATCAAATGTTTGTATTTTTTATTGAACACATATGTTAATATGTCCCATAGCCAACAAATACTTCTTGAACCTATTAATTTAATTAAATTTGTCATTGTTTTGACAACATCTTCATTTAAAGTATAGTCATCACCTCTTTTAATCATTGTATCTACTAATGCTTCCAACATCATTTCCTGGACATGACTCTTCTTTTCAGGTGAATTTAATGTTTCACCAATCATCGCTTTTATTTTCTCCGGATCTAAATTTTGGATATCTACCAAATTAATTGATTTATTCATTGGATTTAATAGTTTTAAAAAAAACAATAGCTGTGCAAGTGAATCACAGCTATCTTGTTGTGTTGCTAATCTTTCCACTACCCCGTCCCATTTTGGTTTAAGAAGGGAAAAATATTTGTTGTATGTTAAATTGGGTTTAATACATGATAATTCATACTTCATATCTTGATCGGTTATATTATCTATAATAGTTGTATTGGTGGATTCGATACTGTCAATTAGCTCATTTATAAATTTCTCAAATGAAATTTGCGCCATTATATTATATATATTACATTTAAAAAATAAATAAATATTTGTTATGTTTTATTGTGATTGTCAATCATCTTCTTTACTATCATAAGAGTAATATTACTTATGAAATATTTTAATATATATTCTGGATTATTTTTTGGATCAGTGTCTATTACTGTATATAGCTCATCTAAATATTCTTCCTGATATTTAAATTCTTTGTCGACATTATCTGAATATTTATAATTTGTTCCAGTTTGTTGTTTTATATATTCCTTAACTATTTTATTTAATTGTTCATTGCCATCCGGTATTTTTTTTAAATGGGTTTCCCAATCTTCAATTGATAACTCAAATGTACTGATATTACTTTCTGTTGTCATTATGTTAATTAATTGTTATTTTTTTATTCCATCTAACTATGCATTCATGTATTCAATTTTTTATTGTGTTGATGTTGAATACTTTTACGAATTTATTTTTGCTTGTGGAAGAATTATTTCCAAATTGACCAAATTGATTACTACCACAACACATAATTGTATCATCTGTTAACCGTATCAGTGTATATTGACCTTTACACATTAATTGAATAATATTTTTTGGAATATCTTCTATTATTGTGAATGCATTTCTTGATTTATTATCTCCATGACCCAATTCACCATACATATTTTCTCCACATGACATTAACGTCCCATCAGTTAATCTAATAATACTATAATAATAACCACATGCAACCTCTACAATATTTTTTGGTATGTTTTCTATTTGTACAAATGTTGTAACATGACTCAACTTTAATAAACCTAATTCTCCATAATTATTACCACCACAACCCATCAAAGTTCCATCTGTTAATCTAATGATTGTATGATATATTCCACATGCCACCTGAACAATATTTTTTGGAATATCTTTTATTTCTTCAAATTTATTTCTATATTTTTTGTCATTGTGACCTAGTTGACCATATAGATTGTTTCCAGTAGACATTAATGTCCCATCTATTAATCTAATAATTGTATGTGAATGACCACATGCAACCTCAACAATATTTTCTGGAATGTTATCTATTTTTGTGAATTGTGTAATGTATTCTTTTTTTCCACATCCTAACCTACCATTCGAATTGAGTCCACATGCAATTAATGTCCCATCTGTTAAAAGTATAAACGTATAATCACTTCCACAAATAATTTGTGATATATTTTTCGGCACATTTGGTATTTTTCTGAATTGATCATTATGACCACTATCTTCACAACCTAATGCAACATGAAAACCAATACCCAATAATTTTCCACTATCTAATTTTATTATTGTATGACACGTACCACAATTTACTTGACTAATCAACATATTTTTTGATAATGCATTGATTTTACCGAAGTATAATTGATTAGTTTGATTAGTTTTATAGCCCAATTGATTGCGATCATTGCGCCCACAACTCATTAATTCACCATTTGTCTTTTTAATAATTATATGATTTGAACCAGCACTTATATCACAATTTAAATCGTCTTTAATGCAATTCCAAATATATGTTTTCATCATATCGTTATTTGTTGTTGTTCCTTTTGAATAGGTTAATGAAAAATTATTTTTGATTAGTGCATACCAATCGTATTTCGTGTAACTTGACTCTGGCAAATTAAATATTAACACTGGATCATAACTTATTATAATCATTAATAGATCTTTCGGTATTGTATGCAATATTTTATTATCATCCATTATAAATAAATTGGTTGTTTTTATCATAATTTTCTTTAATAAAATATTTCAACTTTCCAGTGATTAATATCTCTTTTTTAATTATATGTATACTTCACACTAGTTTGTTTAGGTTAAATACTTTTGTGAATTTGTTTTCATCTTTGTAAGATCCATTCCCAAATTGACCATTTTCATTATCTCCACAACACATAATTGTGTCATCTGTCAATCTTATCAGTGTATATTGACCTCGACAAATCAATTGAATAATATTTTTTGGAGCATTTTTAATTATTGTGAATATATTTCTTGACTTATCATCTCCATGTCCCAATTCACCTTTTCCGTTTAATCCACACGACATTAATGTCCCATCAGTTAATCTGATAACAGTGTGAGCATAACCGCATACTACTTCCACAATATTTTTTGGCACGTTTTTTATTTCTGTAAATTTTTTTAAAGCCATCTCTGTATTATTTAGACCTAATTGTCCACTACTATTATCACCACATCCCATTAAAGTTCCATCTGTTAATCTTATGATTGTGTGATATTGTCCGCATGCTACTTGTACAATATTTTTTGGAATGTTTTTTATTTCCTCAAATTTATATCTAGATGCTTTATCATTGTGACCCAGTTGACCAAATGAATTCATTCCAGTAGACATTAATGATCCATCTGTTAATCTAATAATTGTATGTGTGTTACTACATACAATTTCATCTATATTTTTTGGAACATTATCAATTTCTGTGAATTCTATAATATATAGTGTTACTCCACAACCTAATGCACCATCTGAATTCTGCCCGAATGCCATTAATCTTCCATCAGTTAAAAGGATGATAATATGATCATTTCCACAAACAACTTGTAATATATTATCCTTTTTTATCTTTTCGAATTGCTGAATTTTTAATCCAAATAAATTATAACCTATATTCAATAATATTCCATTATTTGATCTTAGTATTGTGCTCCATTTAGTACAAATTATTTGAACAATATTTTTTTGTTCAGTTTCAGGAAATGGTAGTTTTATTGGTACAAAATATGGTCTTTTTTTTTGTTTCGACAATACAGTTCCTAATTGATTATAATCATTCCTTCCACAATTCATTATTTTTCCAGTTTTATTTTTAATGTATATATTGTTTTCGCTAACATTTATTTGGCAATTGAGATAGTTTTTAATACAATTCCAAATATATGTTCTCATTATATCATTGTTTGTCGTTGATTCTTTGGAATATGTTAATGAAAAATTATATTTTATTAATGCAAACCAGTCAAAGTTCATTAAAAAAGTTTCACGTAAACTGAATAATATTTGATGATCATAACTTGTTATAATCATCAATAGATCTTTCGGTATTGTAAGCAATAATTTATCATCATCCATTATTGATTATCTTTTATAAATAAATTGGTTGTTTTTAATATGATTTTTATTGAAATATCTTTTCAATTTTTTAGTTTTTAGAAGACAACTTTTATTTAATATTTTCAACTATCTCATTTATATTGAATACTTTTTTGAATTTATTTTCATTTTCATGCGAACCATTACCAAATTGGTCATATTCATTATTTCCACAACACATAATTGTATCATCTGTTAATCTTATCATTGAATATCCGCCTCGACAAATGAATTGGATGATATTTTTGGAAACATCTTCTATTTTTGTAAATATATTTCTGCGTTTATTATCTCCATGACCTAATGCACCGTCCATATTTGATCCACATGACATTAATATGCCATTTGTTAATCTTATCATACTATATTCATTTCCACATGCTATCTCTACAATATTTTTTGGAATGTTTTTTATTTCCTCAAATTTTAATGCCCAAACTATACCATCTATACCTAGTTGTCCTGCTGAATTATCACCGCAACCCATCAGAGTTCCATCTGTTAATCTAATGATTGTGTTATCTTCTCCACATGCTATTTGAACAATATTTTTTGGAATGTTTTTTATTTCTTCAAATTTATTTCTAGATTTTGTGTCATTATGGCCTAATTGACCACAATAATTACTTCCGGTTGACATTAATGTTCCATCACTTAATCTAATAATTGTATGTGATTGACCACATACTATTTCAACAATATTTTTTGGAATGTTATCTATTTTTGTGAATTTTTTAATCCAAGATTCTTCTCCACAACCTATTTCACCACATCCATTGCTACCACATGCCATTAGTGTTCCATCAGTTAAAAGAATAATTACATGAGTAAGTCCACAAACAACTTGTGATATATTATTTGGTATGTTTTCTATTTCTTTGAATTGATCAATTTTATACCTATCGCAACTATCCTTCTCAAAAGTTAAATCACAACCTATGTTCAATAATTTTCCATTATTTAATCTTATTATTGTACGCCATCCACTACAAATTATCTGGGAAATGCAATCTTTTGGATTAGGTAGTTTTACTTGTTCAAAATATGGTTGTCCCATACTCTTTACATAGTTTAATTGACTCTTATTACCTAACTGACCATAATCATTCCGTCCACAACTCATTAATAATCCTGTATTCTTTTTAATGAATATATTACTTGGACCAGCACTTATTTCACAATTTAAATCGTCTTTAATGCAATTCCAAATATATGTTTTCATCATATCGTTATTTGTTGTATCTCTTTTTGAATAAATCAATGAAAAATTATTTTTGATTAATGCATACCAATCATATTTCGTGTAAAAACTTTCTGGTAAATTAAATATTAATACAGGATTGTAGCTTGTTATAATCATTAATAGATCTTTCGGTATTGTAAACAATAATTTATCATCATCCATTATGGATTATCTTTAATAAATAAATTGGTTGTTTTTAATATGATGTTCTTTTGAAATTATTTTTCAACTTTTCTTCAGTTTATAAACTGAAGACAACTTTTTAAGTGATTAACTGGATACATTTTCTGTGTTTGTCGATGAATCATTACATTTTGAACAAGATTTGATTAAATTAAATAATCCTGGCATCATCCTTCCTATATCAGTTGTTATTAATTTATTATAGCCTTCGTTTGTAATTTCTTTTTGCTCATCTTCAGTTTGAAAACCGTAACAATGATAATTCATGTTCGTTATATGGTACAATATATAGTCCGTGCGTTTTGGCCAAGTCCATAATACCATGTATAAACTAGCGAAATAAAGATCACGATATTCTAACTTCTTCTCATAATCATCTCCGTAATGATAAATTGTGCCAGCTTCATTTCTGATAAATTCATCCAACTTTTTATTCCATGTTTCATCGCCATTCGCAATTTCTTTTAGATGGTCCAACCATTCGTCCACTGATAATTTAAATTTAATAATTTTACCTTCTGATGTCATTGTGTAAGATAATTGTTATTTTTTTTATTCCGCCTAACAATACATTTAAATGTTCAATCTTTTGGATTTAATGATTACAAGTGATGGGATTAAATATTGGTATTAATATATGATATTTGCTCATGAGGTTATATGGATCCATGAGCTAGGTTTTATATATTGGTTTCTATATTCGGATTCCATCACTGCTACAACCTGATGTTGCATCGCGCTTACACTTCGTGTTTGGTACCCGTGTTAATATCTCTTTTCTAAAGAAAAGAATATTAATCGGGGACTGCTGGGGGTTATAAATTAAATAAATGTTAGATCGTATTGAGATTAAATGTTTTTTTGAATTTACTGTCATTGTCATATGAACCATTACCAAATTGACCAGATGTATTATCTCCACAACACATAATTGTGTCATCAGTCAATCGTATCATTGTATACATACCTTTACAAATTAATTGAATTATATTTTTTGGAACATCTTCTATTTTTGTAAATGTATTTCTGTACTTATCATCTCCATGGCCCAATTCTCCTTTTGAATTTGATCCACACGACATTAATGTTCCATCAGTTAATCTAATAACACTATGATTATTGCCAGATTTCACTTCTACAATATTTTTCGGTATATTTTTTATTTCTACAAATTTTGTAAAAAGTAGATCCAAATTTTGTATACCTAATTGTCCACTGGAATTATTACCACAACCCATTAAAGTTCCATCCGTCAACCTAATGATTGTATGATGTTCTCCGCATATTACTTGAACAATATTTTTTGGAATATTCTTTATTTCTTCAAATCTCTTTCTTTCTTTAAAATCATTGTGTCCTAATTGACCACTAATATTATTGCCAGTTGACATTAATGTTCCATCTGTCAATCTGATGATTGTATGATATTGTCCACATACTATTTCAACAATGTTTTTTGGAACAGTGTCTATTTCTGTGAATTTTGTAATGTAGCTTGCTGTTGTTCCACAACCTAATTGACCATTTGTATTGTTACCACATGCAACCAATGTACCATTAGTCAATAGGATGAATGTTGTACCATTTCCACAAACTATTTGTGATATATCTTTTGGACCTTTGGGTATTCCTTTTATTGTCCTGAAATCATGTTTGTCTCCATAGAAATTATTGTATTCATGACCTAATTGACCATTATAATCATAGCCTACGTTAAGTAAAATTCCATTAGGTAATTTTATAGTTGTATGAAATGTACCACAAATTATCTGGCTAACTGGCGTATTTTTTATTGGTAGGGTTACTGGTGAAAAGAATGGTTGTTTTTCATATTTTTTACAACCTTGTTGATGATATCTATTCTCTCCACAACTCATTAATGTGCCAGTATTGCTTTTAATGATCATATGATATGCACCAGCACCTATGTCACAATTTAAATCGTCTTTGATACAATTCCAAATATATGTTTTCATCATATCGTCGTTTGTCGTCGTTTCTTTTGAATATATCAATGAAAAATTATTTTTGATCAATTTAAACCAGTCAGTTGCCATTAAAAAGTTTTTTGGTAAACTGAATATTAATTGATGATCATAACTTGTTATAATCATTAATAGGTCTTTCGGCATTTTCAATAATAATTCATTGTCATCCATTGTGAATTATATTTGATAAATAAATGGAACTACTTTCAATGTGAATTATTTTTCAATTTTTGTTTAGTTTCCAGTGATTAATATCTCTTTTCTTCGATGCCCTTTAAGGCACTACTCATACAATATCTCTTTTTCACAGAAAAAGAATATTGAATGAGGAAAGAATATCAAACACTTTATGTTGGTTTCCAATAGTAACTGGAGAATCTGGAGA
>Ga0206911_1072_pt1 | contig 24271 bp, 20 predicted proteins | sample Alteio_BWOrgHeat_74_FD_152956 | JGI IMG/M metagenome (GOLD analysis project Ga0206911, IMG submission 152956) | Enriched cells from forest soil in Barre Woods Harvard Forest LTER site, Petersham, Massachusetts, United States -... | ecosystem: Environmental > Terrestrial > Soil > Temperate forest >...
AATGCATAATATTCTTGAATTTCTTTTAATATATTAACCATCTCACCTTCTTTTTCTTTTGAATTATCTCTAATATTAAATTTCGACGAATTTTCCCAAATAAATGATGATATTTCTTTTGTAGTTTTACCAATCTTACAACAACCTTGTAAATGCAAAATAATATTTGGCATACAGTGCATATCATAAGATGCAATGGTTGTTTTTTTCTCTGTTTCGGCATCTGATAATTTTAATAAATCATTCAATACAATATTATTCAATTTTGAAAATTTCATGTGATAAGTGCCTATATAATCAATAGATTTTTTAAGCATTTTCCTATCACCAGACATCATAGGCATATATCGCAATGCAATTTTCATACTATCTGTTATCATATCGTTTTCATCTGCTAATGGAAATCCTTCAATATCATAATCTGTCTCACTATTATCAAAAATTTCGTCATTTCCTTTCCTCCAATTCCATATATTTTTATTATTTTGAACTAATAAACTTGTCAATATAACTTTATTCATTGTTGTTTTATTTAATTGACATTCTGGATCTAATTGAGCGATAAGTGACAAACACAATAAATCCAATATGGAAAAATATTTTTTGTCCGATAGATACGGTTCAACATCTTCAATAATCGTTATAAATAATCTCCATAATAATTGTCTTGTCCCACTAACTTTTATAAATTGCTGATCTGGTAAATTATATGGTGGCGAATTATTTAATTTTATGACTGTATCATGTAATGTTTTGACACATCCACTTCCTCTTCTAATACATTTTTGAAGTTTGGATACCAGAAGGCCGATATTTTCTGTTCTATTATAATACGTCTTTTGTTCAAAAATATTATTATATTTACATGCTAATATAAACTTATCTTTTGCCTTTTTATCCATTATAAAATCCATATTATCATCAAGCTGAAATATCCATTTATCATAATCATCTTTATTTTCAAATACTGTTAGTTTTGTTTTATTTTTAATATAAATTCCTATTTTTGGAAAACTATTAATATTTTCGGATAATAAATCTTTTTTTTTCATCCATTTAACAGCTTCCATAATGGACATACTGTAAATACAACAATAGTTTACTGGTGGTTTATTTTTTCGCCAATCTAATTTATTCATCTCATCATGTAAATGGGCGCCATTATCAAATATTCTATTAATCCACGACTCGGGTACAACAGAATTACCTTTTTTAGAGCTACCAACATTTATGATTTTAAATTTTGCATTAAGTGGAGTTGGTCTAATTGTATTTATCCAATTGTCAATTATATTTATATTATCAATTGTTTTAAGATTATAATGTTTAAATTCATTGGGAACATTATAATTATATTTTGTCAACCATTTATCTAAAATATAATATATTAAATCTGTTCCAAATATAAGAATTTCATTTTCAATATTTAAAGTTCTGATGCAATTATCTATATCATCATTTGTAACATACTTGATTGCATCTATAATTCTGGCACTAGTTAAATTTGGTTTGATATTTTCCAGAACTTGAATGGCTAGACCTTTATATTCTCCATTTCTTTCAACTTCTGCACAATCATAAATTTTTAATCCATAATTTGCAATGTTGCGAACTAACTTTCCTTTATCATTATATCTTGGTTGTAATGATGGTTGTGTTTTTGTGTTAATATTTTCAATTAATGTATCCATTATATTAAATATAATTTTGTTTATTTTTAAATAGTTTTTTATAAGTAGTCAATTTTATTCTAAACATATTTTAATATGAAAGAATTTAGAATAAAGATTCTTGATATAGATATTAATGAATACAGGAAAAAAATAAAAGAATTGAATGGAAAAAAAAACCATTCATTTTTAAAATATGTGAGAGCAATATTCAATAGATGTAATGCAACGTCATCCAGTTATGTTAGAATTAAAAATGAAGATGATATTGTTAATATAACTGTAAAAATATTTAAGGGAAGAGAAAAAAATGATAGATTAAAAGAACCTCCTGAACGATATGACATTACAATAAATCAAAATTTTGAAACAGGACGAAATTTATTGAAAGCATTAAATTTAAAAGAGAAAGCTTTTCAAGAGGTATATACTGAAAAATGGACTTTGTCATTAAATAATACTTCGGGTACGCTTGCCCTACACGGTAAGGCGAAGCCTTCGGGTACAACTAGTGAATATACAGTTTTTTTTTATTTGGCACCTGGATTACCAATTTATATGGAAATTGATTGTGAATCAAAAGATGCTTTAGATAAAATTATTACATTATTACGTGTTGAAAAAAACAAAATAAGGTTAGTATCTTTTGTTAAATTATATAACGAATATTATGATATTTCAACAAATGATTATTTAGAATCATTGACATTTAATAATATACAAAATGAATTAAAACCATTAAAAAATAAAGAATTATTTCATAATAGTATTAAGGAGCATAAAAAAATGATTAATGAATTAATAAATTAACTGGAGATCTATTTTGACTTATTTGCGGTTTTTCCACCCTTTGCCTTTTTGTCGTCATCATCCTTTCCCTTACCTTTCTTCTTTTTATCCTCATCATCTGATCCTGATTCATTATCATTATCTGATCCAGATTTATCACCTCCTTTCTTACCGGATGCTTTTTTAGTGTTTTTACCCTTACCTTTGGTTTCTTCCTTATCCTCATCTTCATCCTCATCTTCATCCTTGGCTTTTCCTTTCTTATTGGATGCTTTATCTGCTTTGGCGTCTTTCTTTTTGCCTTTATCGTTATCCTCTTCATCCTCTTCATCTTCTGAATCATCCTTGCCACCCTTATTGGCTTTCCATTTGTGGGCTGTTGATGCACCAGCTATTTCTTTCATCATCTTGGTTAAAGTATTTGCTTTGCATGCATATACATGATCAGATTCAGGAACCAATGTTCCTTTCATTTTTTTTGTTAAAGCATTAAAATGATCTTCGGGTTCGGAAGTTTTTACAAATCTTCCCTTAATACCATCACCATAGTGAGAGGTATATTCCATCATAAATTCAGCAGGATCTTTATCTGTTTGAAAAACACGTGTGTGACTATGTTTCATAAGACCTCCATAGATCATACAAAGGTGAGCAACATTTTTCTTATCTTTTGGCATTTGTGGTATAATTTATTTATATTAAATGTATAATTGGTCAATATATTTTTAATTCAATTTTTTTCCATTTTCTTATATATCTTTTTATTGAATAACTATATAAAAAGATAATTAGTTGATCTATTATAAATAAATAATTAATGACAACAATTACTTTCACAACAGGTGATATAGCTTTATTTTTAACGGTAGGAACATTCCTAATGTATATGTTATGTAGATTATTTAATTTTATGAAAACAATGTATTGTAATTTTATGACAAATATGAATAAATTTATGTTCAACATGAATATGTTAGTTGAAATTATGGGTCATGTTGAAAGTGATTTAAATAGAATGCAAACTCATATGAGTTCAATTAATAATACAGGAAAAGTATTGGAAAATAAAGTCAGTAAGGGTATGACTTTATTTGGTATGGCTCAATCCTTTGATCTTGCCGATAAATTATGTAAAATGTATGTCCCATTATTAACCAACGTTTTTAATATGTTTACAAAAAAACCAGCGGATCCATATTTATCTTCACTTCCAAAAATGAATGTTGCATCATTATATCCTTACATGAGTAAATTAGTGAATTCAATGGATATAAATGATTTAAAAAAGGGATTAGATTTAATCGGAGATAATTTTGGAGTTAAAATAACTGATGTAAATACCACACCTCCACCAATAGTAGATGTTACAGGTGTTACAGGTGTTACAGGTGCTACAGGTGCTACAGGTGCTACCGGTCCATTAGGTGCTACCGGTCCATCATTTACCGATGCTGATGTAGGAGATGAATCATCGAAATGTGAATTTGATATAGATAGCGAATCAGGTGATGATAAAGAAAAAAATGATTCGCCTAAACATAATACAAATGTTGATGAAATAAATATCTAAAAATTATCAAGTTGTTTTAATTCTTTAATATAAACTTGTTTTGGTTTAATTTCAGGTTTTACTTCAGGTATGATCTTCTCTAATTGTACAAAATAATCAGAGAGGGTTTTTGTTATTGCTGGTAAATTTGCACCGTTAATGATACTAAATGCTTTTCCTTGCTTATAAAATATAAAGGCTGGAATACCACTTATATCATCCTGATATAAACCCGCAATATCCGGCGCTTCATCTACATCAATTTTAATGATTTTGACATTTTTATTCATGTATTTTTGTGCGAGAGCATCTACGTGAGGAGCTATTTGTTTACATGGACCACACCATGTAGCAGATAAATTTACTATAACTAATTCATTCTCATCTGATAATAAAATTTCATCAAATCGTTTTTTATTGGTAATTTTTTGACTTGTCATTTTGCTCATTTAAAGTATATATATAATTAATTTTTATATTTTAAATTTCAATTTTTTCTGTTTAAAAAACACTTCGTATTTCTATCCAGAGACTAATATACTTTTAACAAGGGAAAAATTGATTTTAAATATATTTGATTATGCTTTATTATAAATAATATAATCACAAATTTAAGATGTTACGTGCCACATTAAAAAATATATCCAAATTAAATGTTATACGATGTGCTCCAATCCTAAAAATTTATCCTGTAGCTAATAAAGCAAAATTAAATATTATTCATCGATCATTTTCTCAACCATTTATCCGACCATTTTCAACAATAAATAGTCAAAATATATCATCCATTAAAACCGAACAAAAAAAAATACTACCGATTTTTAAAAATGACATAATTAAAAATCAATTGGTTGAACGTAAAAAACAGGTTGAACAATTATTTGAATTATTTAAAGATTTTCCAAAATTAATCGGAACCAAAATTGAAAATGTAAATGTTACTTATACAATTAAAAATGGAAAACAGCTTGTTAATATGTCATGTGCTATTTTATGTCCTGATGAATTAAATTATGGTGATAAAGAAGAAATAGTAGTCAAATTTTTTAATAAATTAACTGATCTGAAAATGGAAACAGCTGATTTTGAATTTAAATGGTCTATTGAAAAACATATTTCTGTTGGGACATTGTCTATATCATTTTCTCCAAAACAATAATTTTTATTTATATTCCCAATCCTTTCAATGGATCCTGATTTAAAATAAAATAGTAAAAGAAAACACATAATATACTTTGGCATATTGCTAATGGTAACAAGTTCTGATATTTCAAATGGGATGGAGTTAAAATCAATGCTAAAATAAAATTTGCTATCATTGATATAATATTATTTGCGTAAAGGATTGCAAACATCATTGCAGTTATTAAAGTAATTCCCTTAATATGTTTTTTATATGAATATGGAAAATATAATGCAATTATGTTACCAATAACAAGAGATTGTACTAAAAACTGTTGCATTATTCCATATAATGGATATACTATTAAAAGAAATATCATATGGAAAGATGGTGTTGGAAATCGCATGAAAAAATTAAATGCAATTATTAATATTGAAAAAATACAACAAATAATACCAGGTATGATTGATGCTTCAACAATATTATCAGTTCGAAATCCCCATTTTTTTAAAATTCCTGTTGTATTCTCTTCCATATACATTATGTAACTACCACAACATATCATAGTTCCAATAATCACTAATTCTTTTGGAAGTGGCGCAAATACATAAATTAATGTAACAATGCCACATGTTATTAATTCATTTATTCGTTGCTGTTTGGTAATTTGTGTATACAGCATATTAGTATGAATATTATAAATGTCAGATAATCAATGAATCATATAAGTATATATAAATTCAATTTTTAATTTTATAATTTGTCGCCCTGATATTAACATATGGAATAGTAGATCAAAAATTTCATTCGGTAACAATCTATAGAATTCATATGTTTAAACAACGGGCCGGGGTTAATTTAATGTGATTACTGTATAATTTGTCGCCCTTATATTAACATATGGAATTGTAGATCAAAAATTTCATTTGGTAACAATCTATGAAATTCATATGTTTAAACAACGGGCCGGGGTTAATTTAGTGTGATTACTGTATAATTTGTCGCCCTTATATTAACATATGGAATTCTAGATCAAAAATTTCATTTGGTAACAATCTATGAAATTCATATGTTTAAACAACGGGCGGGTTACTTTCTAAATAAATTTGGAAAACTAAGGCGATCTGTGTTTAAACATCGATCATCACACAAATATTCTGGCTTATATACTTTCTTTTTTGGTGGAAAGCAAAATGCTAACCCGCTAACATCAAATTCTAAACAGTTTCCATCACAATTTTTTAAACATGTTTCAATACCTGGTTCCACGATAATATTTCCATTGTCATCAATATCCTGTAAATTATAATATGTCGACATGTCAGTAAATACTTCTTGATCAAATTTATCTGCATCTCGCACTAATTGTCCTTGAAAATCTTCCTTTAAGTATTGTTTTTTTAAATAGTAAATTAGGAACAATATTATAGCTATAACTAAAAATATATAAAAGATATTTTTTCCATCAATATTAGATTCACAAGTCATCAGTAACCACTATAATATTGAAATAGACTTTTAAAATTAGGTGGAGAAAAATTGAACTAGTATTATCTTGATGGCAATAGTCACTTAAAGTTATAAAAATATAGTATAACAATCCATGACGTCCGTATATCAAACTGTTTTGACTCAAACTGTTAACTCAACACCTTCGATAGGTGCTGTTGGTCAACTTGCACCAATTCCAGGTAAAGAACACCTTATGAAAGAAAATTATGCTGGTGGTTATACGTTTGTTGTATCTGATGAAGAACGTATTCGTCGAATTCTTATTTTAGGAACCCATGCCAATACTTATTATGCAAGTGCAAAGGAATTAACTACTGATACCATTGAATTTGTTAAGAAATTGATTGCAGAAGGTAAAGGTGAAATGATTTTAAATACTCTCCTCGATGTTTATATGAACAATCGTGCAGCAAAACAAGATCCAACATTTGTTATATGGGCACTTTTAGCTCGCTCTACTGATCTTCCTCTTCGTAAAAAAGCTTTAGCAAGTATTGTTAACATTCGAACATTATCTCAACTTTATACGTGGAAAGCTTATCATAAGAAAGCAGGAACATCCAAAGGCTGGGGTCGTATTGTTAAAAAAGCATTTTGTGATTGGGTTTTGAAACATGATGCTAAGCAACTAGCATATCAGGCATTCAAATATCAACAGCGGGCTACAGGTAAAGAAAGTTGGTCTCTTCGTGATTTTTTCCGATGTATTCATATGAAAGGTAGCAAGCAAGAATCAGACAAACATGTTGTTATTCGTTCAATTGTCAAACAAGATATTCAAGCCGGTTTGGATTTTGCAAAAGAATTAAAGTGTACAAATCAGGAATTAATCGATTATTTGTCTGCAATTCAAACGGTAAAAGGTTTAACGACTTATACACCAGAAAATCTTGCTAAATTATGTGAACTTGTTAAACAATACAATCTTGCTCGTGAAATTTTACCAACATGGTGTCTCAAATATCAGGAAGTATGGCAGGCGCTTACATTAAAAGATACGAAAGCCGATAAATCTGAAACAAAATTGCGTGTATCAATGCCTTATACTGCTTTAATTCGTAACGTAAATAAATTAACGATTTGTGGTTTACTTGATGTTCCCACCACATCACAACTGGTAGCCGATTATTTAAAAAATCAACATGTAATTCATAAGGCCCATGTTCATCCAGTTAACCTTTTATTGGCTCGTCTAACTTATGAAAAAGGAAAAGGTGATAAGGGTTCATTAACATGGGTTCCCAATGCAGATATTACTAATGCTTTAACTGAAGGTTTCTATAACTCTTTCAAGGGATTAAAGGCTACGGGTAAACGTATATTACATGCTATTGATTGTTCTCCTTCTATGACAAGTCCTATTGCCTGTATGCCATCATTAACATCGAGCCAGGCAGCTGGTATTATGACAATGGTTTTCTCTCGTGTTGAATCATTATATTGTGAAGAAAAGAAATTACCATCAACTCAAGAATTCGTTGCTTTCACAAGTGGACCCTCTACAAATGTTGGTTATGACACTACTAAATCTTTAATGCGCCTTGTAATTAAGCCTACCGATAGTTTTGAACATGTAACAAGCAGTTTACAATTAGCAAATTGGGCAGGTACTGATTGTGCATTACCTATGCTTTACGCAATTGATGAATACAAGCGTACTGGAGGAAAAAGTGGATTATATGATGTATTTATTGTTTACACTGATAACGAAACGTGGGCAGGTGCAATTCATCCATCTAAAGCTCTTCAAGATTATCGCAAATTAACTGGCATTCCAGCAAAAATGATTGTTCTCGCTACTTTACCATCGGCCACTTCTATTGCTGATCCGACTGACTCTGGTATGATGGATATTATTGGTTTTGATACGAATGCTCCCCAACTTGTTTCTTCTTTCTTAGCGGATCCACCAGCACCTGGCACTACTGCTACTGTTTCAACTCCATCTATTCCGGAAACTGAAGAAGAAGATTATGACATGATTTAAAACACTTTATTTAAAACACTTTATTTATTTGATGTGAATTGAAAAAAATATATTTATATTACATGTTAAACAATTTAACATGTAATATTTGATTTTAAACTAAACATTAAATATATCCGACTATTTTGATTTTAATTTTAAATATTTTGTTTTATATTTCATATATTTTGAATAATATTTATCATTTGTTAAATTGGCTCCCCTTTTGGAAAAACCACCATTTTGTACTAATTTAATAGTTGCAGTATTATCCGGCAAGGATTTATTGCCTGTGACTTCTTTCATAATTGCTTCGACTGTTCTTAGACCATTATATTCATATACAACTTCGACTTCTTTTTTCTTTTTAATTTTAATAGTTGGGAATCCTTGTACTCCAGCTTTCTCTATTTCTTTAGGATTTGATTCTTCTTCATATTCATGATGTTCAATTCCTGCTTTATCAAATTCCACTTTGAGTTTTTCCCATGTAGATTTAAAATCTTTACAATGTCCACACCAATTTGCATAATATAATTCTACAGTAGTCATTTATATTGAAATATATATAGTTAAACCAGAAAATAAATATAAAAAGTTTAAATATTTATAATTGTATTATTTTCATCTATCTGATCATTATCATAATCATCTGAATTATCTGTCGAATCATCATCATCCGAACTATCATTTTGTTTTTTTAATAATGAAATATTAATACCTTTAAGAAATTCAGTTAAAATTGCTTTTGCTGTCCTGTCTTTATTATTATAATCATATTCTACACCTCCTTTTTCTATCCTTATTGTTGGATATCCAAGTATATTAAATTTTTTAGTCATCGAGCCTGTATCTTTATATTCTCTATATAGATTTGGTTTAATTTGATCCAATTCGTATTTAATTTGATTCCATGCAGGAATAAATTGTTGACTCCATACACACCATGGAGCATAATATAATGTTATTCTGAGCATTGCTATTTATATTATTTAATAATATATTCTTTAAATCATATTTCAGATGTTTGAAGAAATTTCCAATCACAATTATCCATATTATAATGAATAATTGTTGCGCTAATATCTGTTATTATGTTATTCTTTGTTAATTGTTTAAATAATGGGCTATTTTCGTGACAACAAAACATATGTGTGTATCCTCTTAATGGTCTAAATGTATAGGCATTTCGATTTTTTTTAAAATTAGCAATACCATTATAGTTCACATGTAATAATTTCATAGGTTTTTTATTACTCTCCAATACTAAATCTTTAATACCTAATAATGAAATATAATACAATGGACCCATATATCTTTCAATAATTGGTTGAGCTATTATCATTTGATTATAATTTAATGAATAGATGTAAATCTGACCACCAGATTTGAATTTAATTGGACCATAATTTATTTTTTTTGCTAATTTAACTATTTTATTTTCCTTATTTCCATCGTTCATTGTAATTCCATAACACTTATCGGATTTAATAATACTTGGAACAAATGTATTTATTAACATTTTTAATGATATTCTATTGCCTCTGTATTTTTCATCCACTTTTAAATCACATATGTACCAAACCTTTGTCCAAACTTTTTTATTATTATTTATATTTCGAAGAATATGACAACCGGTAGCGATCACGTTGTCATTTTTATCTGTACATATCTGCATATTTAAATCTCCCATTCTTTCAAAAAATTTATAATAATTCTTCCCATGATTAATTGTGAAAAAATCATTTCCTAATGGATATTTATGTGACATCTTTTTTTCAAAATCTTGAATTTTGTTATGATACATTACCATATTATTTTTGTTTTCATTATTAATATGGTATGGACCATTAATTGGATTTGTTATTTGATTATATACTATGATGATTATTATGATGATTATAATAATTCCAATCAATAAATACCATTTATTCATGTCTAATGATTAGTGTTATAAAAAAATTAATAGATAAACAAAATCTGTTACATATATTTTACTAAGTTCATAATAAAAAATGAATATATCATAATAATTATATTAATGAACATATTATTTTCACAAGTTAGGGAGGATCCACAAATTGAATTACATGCAATAAAAGAATTAAATACTTCTGATAAATTAAAGATATTAATGATAACTTCAGGTGGCTGTACTGTTATGTCTTTGTTATCTCAAAACATAGAACAAATTGACGCTATTGATATGAATCAGCAACAGAATTATTTGTGTGCATTAAAAATTACAGCATTAATGTTAATAGAAAGTAATGACCTTTTATTAAAATTTTTCGAAGGAAAACTGTGTTATAAATTTTATGATGATTTTTTAATAAATGCAAAAAATTATTTATCATTGGAATGTTATCAATTTTGGTTATGCAACACAAATTTTATATATAATGGAATTAATCAATCAGGAAAATTTGAGTTATTATTTAAGGAATTGGTTGATTCGAATTTTAATTATGAAAAATGTTTTAATAGAGAATACCTTAAAACAATTTTTGGCAATGATGCCGTTGTCAATTCAATGAATAAAGAATTTAGTGATCATTTTAAAAATATTATTATGATGTATAAAAATTTATATAATACCAATGATAATTATTTTTATCATCAAATCATATATAATAAATATAATAAAGAAACTAACTTACCTCCATATTTTCATATTAATAAAAATATTATAAAGAATAATTATCAAAAAATTAATTATATATGTACACCTTTTGATAAATATATTGACAATTGCAAGTATAATGAATACCATATGATTCACACTTCAAATATTACTGATTGGTTGAATAAAGACCAAATAGATGTATTGTTACTAAATATACATAAATGTTTAAAAATAGATGGTATTCTTATTATGAGAAGATTGAATGGAGATTATGATTTAAAAAATCATGTAAAAAAATATTTTGAAATTATTAATAATGGTGTCATTGACAAATCTCATTTTTATTCTCAGGTCGTTGTTGCAAAAAAAACAAATAAACTATCATAAAGATCATATAATATTTTATATCCATGCAAAATTCCATCCTCTATTACTTTTTTATTATTTTTTGTTTCATACTGATCAGTTACAATGCTAAATAATTCTTGAGAATGTGTCTGGTCCATGATTTCATGTAAACTATAATGATGAATCAATTCAGATGGTGTATAATTCGAAACAAATTCATGAATACATTTACTAACAGTTATATATGTATATTCTATCATTGCCAACACAGCTATTGAATAAACCCAATTATTCGATCCAATTACATTATGTAATTCATGAATAAATTTGTTTATAATTTCATTGTTTATCCTATCATCATGAATTAATTCTATCCTGTTATTACATATCTCCAATAACATTTTAATAAATTTATTAAATGTCACTACATGTGAATTTTCAATGTTTCCGTTTCCATGTTCATCATAAAGATTTTTAATTAAGACAATCCTTTCTTTGACGGAAGGGACTTTGGCTACCATTAAACCTAAAATACAACTCCATTCATCAACAGCATCAACAAAATTCACTTGGCTCATCATAAAATTTTCAAGAATATTATTTCTGTTAATGTTATCTTTTAAAAAAACAAAATATTTATTTTCATCTATTTTATTTATAGATTTGGCAAATTTTAACATTTCTTCCATTTGTTATTTTATATTTAAATGATAATTTTTTAAATAAAATTAAACTTAAAAAATTGAACTTTAAAAATTTATTAAATGATTAAGATAATAGGTAATAATACAATTCAATACAAATGTTAATAATTATTTATGGGAAAATGGCTAGTGGAAAAAGTTATATTGGCAAACAATTATCTTCCTACTTGAATTTTTCTTACTATGATGGTGATGATGCTTTATCAACAATAAATAAAAAAATAGGATTTGTTTCTAAATCCGATGTTAAAAAGTTTGTTAGTGGACGCCTAATTCCAGCAATAGAATCCAAAATGTATGAACATAAAAATTTGGTAGTAAGTCAAGCATTATATTTTGAGGAACACCGTAATTTAATTCGTGATCATTTTACTAAAATTGGAGAAAATGTAATATTCATTCAAGTTAATACTCCTGAAAAACAAACTGAAAATCAATCATGGTCAAGAGGAATAGTTTGGTGGTTATATGGTAAATTAAATAATAATTTTTTTGAATCATCTGATAATGTTCATATTATCAACAATATTTCGCATGAAAGTTTAATCCCACAATTTAAAATTTTTTCGGAAAAATATATTAAAATAACATTTCCTCCATTGTCACAATTAATTTAATTTTAAAAGATTTATATTATAATCACCTTTAATATATTTTATTAAATCATCTATTCTATTTTTAAAAAATGTCACGTCTTCCTTGTATTTTTTATATGCATTAATTCCCATTTTATATTTTTCTTCATCAGTAATATTTTTTAATTTATTTATTGCCTTTTCTAATTCATCAGAATTTATTTTATTATCGTTGTGCATTAGCATTCCACAATTAGTATCTATTAATTCATTCATAGGTGGTTTATCTATTGTTATTACAATTGCTTTACTCATTCTTGCTTCATTGATTTTTTTATAATTGGGGCATATGTGAATTCCATTATTGTGTTTTAATTGAATTGATTTATTCGTATCAATTTTATGATTTAATAAAGTAATATTTTTTGAAATACCCATATTGAGAACATCTTTATATTTTAATAAATTTTTATAACATTTTCCGTGACATAATATGGTTAATTTTGGTGGATTATCCAATTTCGACCATGTTTTTATAATTGTAATTACATCTTCTGGTTGCAATGATACTGAATTTCCATTGTATAAATATGAATTGTAATCTGGTTTGTTTTTATTTGATTCAAATATAGAAGTGAATCTTGTGTAGAATATATTAAATTTTGTATTGTATTTCTTTTCTAAGTCGTGCATGAAATTTACAGATTCTAATGTTTTACATAAATATAAATTAATCCCGTTTGCGATGTTGTACTGTGACTGACTTTTATATTTATTTCTCGCGTAATCAATATTCTTTTTTAAATTTGGGTAAGAAAAAGTTTCACTGTTTACTAATAAAATATTAGATTTCGATGTAAATAAAAATTTTAATCTATTTGTTGGAACAGTATCTATAAATATATTAACATCTGAATGTTTCCCTAATGCTATATTTTCGTCATTAGTTATTATCCTTACTTGGATATTTTTATCATATTTTTCTAAAAAATATTTATATAATATTGCATCATTATTTGAACTTGTGGAATCCTTTTCTAATAATATTCTTACATCAACAACATTTCCTTGTAATAATTTTATATCTATATTTTTTTTTAATTCCAATAATGGTTCATATGTTATATTATATTTATCAATGAATTCGAAATACATTTTATACCATAATTTATAATCTGGATACAAAAATCTAACATTTTCTAAAACCCATGGTTTTGCACCTCCTAAAGCTATACCAAATAAATCTTCTATTCGTGGATATGCACGTTTTCCTAAAAATCTTGGATCAATTCCTATCCATTTACCAGAAAAAAAACATGTGATATAACCTGTATCTGACATAAATCCTCTTCGGTGATTTGCTACGAAATTTTTATCATTTAATTCTCTTATCATTTCCTTATAAGTATTTGTATCTGGTTTAATTAGCATGCACTCAGTAGATACACTTCCAAAATTAGTATCCCCCTTACATGATTTTTTAGTCATATCATATGGTATTTTTTTCCCATGGCCACAACAATCACAAAATTTTTGATGCCATATATATTTATCACCTAATTTTCTAGGTTGATAATTATTTTCGTGTATCTTATGACTACCATAATATATTGCTGCAGGAGTTTCCAAATTAAATAAGCTATCAAAATTTTTAAGTACGATAGTATCTGCATCGAGAAATAATATTTTTTCGTATTGTGTTAAATTAAATATATTTATTTTAGTAAATGTCTTTTCATAATGTGGATAATTCTTAATTAAAAAATCGGTTATAATACCTTTTATTGGAATAATATATGGAACTTCTATTATATGTGTATATATTGTTTTTAATATATTTCTTGCCTGTGCACTTACATCTTTAGTAACAATAGCAATAATATCAATTTTAGAACCCATTTTACGTATAGTATATGCCAATGTTAACAAGCCAGGCAAATATGAATCACCTATCATCAATAATGTTGCATATGCATATTTACATTTATTGGGATTAGAATTATTTGGATAATATATTGTCTCGGGTGGTTCAAATTTATAATCATTATCAGGATCACACATGTATGGTTCATACATTTTATAATATATAATGGTACACTATAAAAAATCATTTTATTAAAGAAATTAAATGATTTTTTTATAATGTATCAATATACATAATGGAAACACCAGATATTATTATAATTTTAATATTCATAATCTTTATTATTATAGTCATATACTTTTATCAAAATTCGTGTCTTCGATTAAATATGGTTGAGGGATTAAATGAATCTCATGGTAATCCCTGTTGGGATTGTCCAACAAAAAATTTTGCTGGTTGTTTAGAATGTTTTAATTGTGGTTACTGTATAACAAAAGATGGAGCAAAATGTATGCCAGGTGATCCGTATGGACCATTCAAAGGAGATTGTTTAATGTGGTATCATAACGATCCTTTTTCAAGGATGATTTATTATAGAAGTCATCCGTTGCCAAAGAATAGAAAAGACAAATCTTTTTGCTATAAGGATATTTAAAAAATGTATTAACCATAAAAAAATTGAAAGTATGACTGCTTGTTCATCTCTATAAAATCACAAATAATATCACTATCGTTTTCACAATGAGTGCATCTACCAGTACTACCGCTGTTGCAAAAACACGCGTTGCTGAATTAGATGAAAAATCTAAATCACCCGCATTTAATGTATTTGCTATGGTTTATGACAGTCTGTTTATTATTTTTGCAATTATTTGTCTAATTACATATAAGGACAAATGCGATTATAATATTTCGGCATGGCTTGCCACCATTGTTGTTAGTAAAATAATTGAGGTGATTGATCGTGTTTACAAACATAAAAATCAAAATATTCAAAATGAATTTACTAAAGTAATGGGTATTTTATATACCGTACTCGATATTATTGCATTCATCGGATGTAGTTATGTCATAAATCATACCAGTACTTGTAAATCAACTAATCCAGGTGTATACTGGATGATCATTGTCTTTCTTGTAGCATCATGGCTTCAGATCATATTTTATTGTCTCTTAATAGTATGCCTAATATATGATATTTTGAATCCTCGACCTCAAACAATTAGTGTACCATCAAGTCGAGTATAAATAAATTTATGCCATATTTTTCTTTCCAATCAAACAAATCAGCAATTCTTTTGTTAATTCATTTTTTTTATAATCAGTTGTCATTTCAATAATTCTTTTGTCTAAATCATCTTCGCATGGAGATAATGACATGATAATTGATTTTAACAAACAATGTGTATTTTCTTCATTGGGAAGATATGTAAAATATTTTACAAAAATATTATAACAAATATCTTTCCATTCAGGTGAACTATTAATGAACATTTTCATCTTAACACTAATATTATGTTTATCAAAAGATGTTTTTGCCTTTTCTGGTAGACCACTAAACAACTTATTTTCTTCTTTTGGTTTTAAACATACTTCAATAATATCGTTACATGCAAATTTTAATTGTGTTGGTAATTCTTTGAAAAAGTTTTTAATAAGTTTTGCATTTGGAAATATGGCTTCTATGTGTGGACTTAAATTCATTATAAAAGCTAAATCGTCTGTATGAAATTTGTGTGTTTTATAATATATAAGTGTTTTAATTTTTGAATAATCAAGACGTCCTTTACCAACATCTCTATAAAATACAAACCCTTCATAATCAATAATTAGGTCTTGGAGTAACATACTATTATATGGTTTATATTTTGTAAAAAATTTTTTTTCATCCATATCTCCCTTTTGATCTAAGCATTTAGATAAATCTTGTAACATTTCTTCAATTTGTGTTGCGCTGGTGATTTTCCACCATATAGGCTCATTCCAATTAGTAACTGATAATTCTTTTTCTAATTGGAAGTGTGCCTTAAATTCACCCATTTCATTTTTTTCTTCACCCAAACAATAAGTACATCCTAAAAATTTAATGAATGATGATTGATATGATATTGCTAATTCTTTATGAATATTATTCCATGCACATGTCCTGTTTTTGCAAACAGCTTCGAAACTTAGTGTCATAATGTTAGATTTTAAACTGTCATGAGTTGCATTATAAAAATTCAAAACATTAGTTAATAATAAATGGCCTATATCTTCGAATACTTCATTTGGTTTTTTAAGTTCGGCCATTTTTTTAATTTCTTCATTAGAAAATCCATTTGATGAAGCAATTGCTGTCATAACATAACTATGAATATCCTCACCAACAAATAATGTATTTTGTGATCCAATTACTGGAACAAATGGTAAATTCATTTCTATTGCAATTTTATTGACTGATTTTGCAAATTCATCGCCATGATTTTTAATATATTTCAAAATTTCATTACATATCTCTGTTCCTTTTTTGAATAATGATATTCCTAATAGACATCCATCACTCTTAAAAGATAAATATCCATTTAAAGGATCATTATTGATGATTTTTTGAACAGTATCTTGTTGTACATCATCTAATAATTCATAATATGGCATATTGCTAACCTCCTTACAAATCTCGGCACCTCGCTGTAATTGATATTTAATACAAATAAATTTATCGTTGCTATTCAAAAATAAAAACACTCCACGACACTGTCTGGCCCATTTTGCTTTCCAATATTGACATCCATCAATATATTTAATTTTAATCATCTTATTGTCAAACTCAGCATATGATTTTAGTAAAAATCCATTGGTTGTAATCATACTTTTCATCCTATCAAATCCATATTGTTTATATAAATGATTGACATATTCACAAATATTCATTATCATTTCATTAGTTGCACCTGATTCAATTTTCATCTCAGTTCCACCAAGTATTAATAATTGTCGAATCAGTTCGTCATGCCCTAATTTCCATGTAGCTGTGTGTACGAGATGTGGTCGCATTTTATCTCTACAACCAAATACATCTGATGCTGTTGAAATTGAGGTTAGTTGTTTTAATCGCCCACCAAAATGATTTTCCCCAATAATTGATTGAGGTAACCATGCAAATTCAGTTTTGTCGCCATGTATTTCAAGTTGCTTTGATAAGCTAATTCCCAATCTTTTACCATCTTCTTCAGTAATTAATTGATCACGAATAACATGTATTGCTATTTTAAAAGCTTTCTTAATAGATTCAGGTGTAGCCGTCTCGATTCCTTTAAAAATATTCATTACAGTATCAAGAATTACAAATTTTCCTGTTTTTAATTCTTTATCTATTTCAGATGACATTGTCTTATTTACAACATTTGATAATTTCTTTTCCTCATATACTTTTCGATATCGTAAATAAGTTTCTCCAGTAACTTTTCCTGCAGGAATAGGTTCTTTTAAAAATTTTGCTACACATTTACAAAGAACATCATCACGTTCAATAATACATGTTGTAATACCAAATTTATTTAAAGCTGAAACTATTTTAGTAGTGAGGGTGGATTTACCACTGCATGACATACCACACATCATTAAAATAGTTCCTTGTAAAGTATTAGTTTTCATAAATTCTTTAATATCAAAAGTGGATGATGTAATTGATTTTTTAAATGTATCTCGTGATTCTATAAAACTTTTATAATCAACCTCATGTACTTCCCCTCTCTTTTTAATTCCTGCAAAATGATCGGCTACGCTTAATATTGATAACATTTCTTTAACATTTGATGATTCAAGTTGAAGAAGTGACCATTTATATTTCGTTTGTGCAAGGTGTGGATTATGTTCATGATAACCACACATATGAACACAAATTGTCCTTGCAATATATTCCCATTCAGCTTTACTTATTAGTTTCGCAAATTCATCATTATATGCTTGTTGAATAATACCAGAACCCATTTCACCATGAAATGGGAATTGTGTCCATTTTTTATCTTTAATGTTTAATATGCCAACACATGAGTATTTACCAATATCATGTAATAAAGCGGTGAATCCATATAGCACATGCTTGGACAATTTTTTTTCTTCTTCCTTGATCTCTTCCACTGGCACATCAGTTGAAACTTCTGGCACATCAGTTGAAACTTCTGGCACATCAGTTGAAACTTTTGGTGCATCAGCTAATGCCTCTGGTAAATATGCCATAGTTGTTAACATTGCAAGAATTAGATGTGCCAAAAGTGATTCAATATGAAAATCACATTTATAAACTTGCCCTTTAACTGTAACCTTATGAATATTATGATTGCTAATTTCTTTTAATATACTTGCGAAATCAACTTCTTTCATTTCCTGCAAACCCTTTTTAACTACATATATATTAAATTTAATTTGTAATAACACACCAATTTGTTTCAAATATGGGGAAATAGTTAGTGTTTTTAAATTGTTGATTTTGGTATGAATTAAGTCTGGAAAATCTTTAAGAAAAACTTTATAGGTTTCTAGTGTCTCAGCTATGTTTTTCTCATTTAAAGACAATATAGATGTTAATAAATCTAATGATAATTTATGCAATGCATCCATTTTATTATTTAATAAACAAATTTTTATAGTCGTGAGGTATTATTATATTTCAATATTCAATTTTTTGCAGTTGACTTATTTTTTAAAGAAAAAATAAGTCAACTACAAAAAATTTAGTTTCTAGGTACATATTCTTTTTCTTAAGAAAAAGAATAGTAACTGGAGGCAATTTTTTTACAAATATAATTTGCAATTGGGCAAAGTAACATCATCATTATCACTATCATCTGCTACATTCAATATTATTGGCCATGACGATATTTCTTTTCCAATAGTTTCATTTATGATATCAATAATTTTTTTATCTTTCCTTTTGACATTAAATGGAGAATACAAATTAGCTTGTCCATATGAAACCATCATTATGTCTAATTTGTATTTTTCTTTAAAATATTTTAATAATTGATCAATTGTCATGTTTTTTCCATTCTTAATATCAAATGAATCCCAGAAAGTAAATTCATATTCTTTAATTTTATATTTTTTACAAGGAATAGGTTCTGACATTCCAATAAATGGAAGTGCTAGATTCACATATGAATTTCTATATTTTTCAATATCATTTATCTTCATAACTACTTTATAAAATTCTAAAGCGACTAACCCTGCTACTAAAGCTGTTGTAGTAGCAATTGCAGGAATAATTTTACCCGCAATTCCTTTAGTTTTATGTTTATCAATAGTTTCAATATTATAATTTAATGCACGTAAATTGGATGTTGCTGTAATAAATTCTATATGAAAATTTGTATCATCATCTTTTTCAAATTCTAATGGTTTTAAAATTGTTGTATCAGATAACTTGATTTTTGGAATACTATTTATTAATTCGCTTGCATCCAAATTTTCTATTTCTTCTTTTTGTCTTTGTTTTTCATCTTCTTCCGTAGCACTAATTTTTGTATTTTTATTTACATATTCAGGAATTTTAAATTTTTTCAATATTTGAATTATTTGTTTTTTATCTGATATAATTTCTTGATTAAAAATTTGAGCCCATAAATTTGCCATTGACGTTATGAAATTAATATTTAAATCATCATAATCGAATGTTAGTTCATGAGGACATTTTTTAATTCCAGACCAAAAAGGAATATTTGATGATGTCATATGATTAGGAGGAAATTTTTCTACAAGTTGGCGAATTTGATCTCTGTACAATTCATACCATTGCTTATATGCAAATTTTAAACAATCATTATAATTTTTTGGTATATTTGTGAATACTTTTTTAATATCATTAACGACAGAGTATAAATCGGTTGACGTTAAGGATTTCAAAAAATCTGGATTTTCAATATATTTTAATGCATTTTGTGGAGCCTGGACGAATAATCCTTCAAACATATCTCTTGCATATTGTATTGTATGTTCAATTTGATATGGAAAATTCTTTAAGGTACATACTGGAACTGATTGTTCTGGTGGGTCTTGTGTTGATCCATATGATTCAGTTAAACCAGGTATAATAGTCTGTACATTGCCTTTTGTTCCCAATGTACCAGATTCTAATAATGGTTTTTTATATAATACACATAGCGAATCAACATATCTTCTTGCATCAACATTATCTAATGCATTTGCTACACAGGTTAACCCATTAAAAAATTCTTCATTATACACTGATACTGTTTCGTTACCTACTTTGTTTTGATGTGCTATCATTTTAACATTTGGATTCATTTGAGATATTGCATTACAGGCAGCAACTGATTTTGCTTTACCGATATCTGATGATTTGAATAAAAATTGTCTATTTAAATTAGATTTTTCAATTGTATCCATATCAGTTACAATCATATTGCCAACACCCATCATTCCAAAATTTTTTAATAATTCACAGCCAATAGCTCCAGAACCGACTATAAATAATTTTTGTTCTGATAATTTCTCCTGGAATTCATTACCGAAAACAATTGTTTGACCATCATAACGATTATCATTTTCTTCTTCTAAATGATTTTTTGGTGTATTATTTTTTGGAAGAGAAAAACATTCATTTGCTTCAAAATAAAACCATTGAAAAATTGGACCAAATTTAAAACTACATGATTTTAATATTTCTTGAGCAACAATACTTCCTATTACGGATTGCATTGGAATTAAATTACCTTTCATTGAATGTATTAATTTTCTAATTAATTCTTTATTAGCTGTCGGACATAATTTTATTACATCATTTAATATATTTGTTGGTTTTCTATTTATATTTTTCTTTTTATCACCCAATTTATGTAAAGTTTGAAAGTATGCATGTAAACTTGTATTTTTTTCAGGATCACACATATCTAAAAATGCAAATTCTGGATTTTTAATTGATTCTTTCAATGGTTTAAATTTGTATGTTTTCGGTTTTTTAATTTGTGTCACAGTTCCACCATTAACATAATTAAATTTCTTTCTATTTATTTCTGTTAAATTAATTTTAAATGAAGTTCTATCAACAACCTTAACAATAACATCTTCTAATTTTTCAAAATGATTTGACACTACATTATTTATATTAACATAATCATCAGTATATAAATTATGTGGTTCCGCACATTGAATTATATAATTATTCTTTTCATCATGTGAAATATTGGTAATAAATGATGATTTAATTTGTTCACCATCGGTATCACAAACAATAAAATTATCACCAAAATCACAAAATATTTGTCCAAATAATCCATATGTTGAACAGGATATGAAGTTTATATTATTTTTACGAGTAATTTCATTAATATTCATTTGATTTTCTAAACTTGCATCAACTAATACAACAGTTTTATATTTTTGGAGTAATTCTTCAGTTAGTTCTGTAGTGATTGCTTGCACATCAACATATGGATTTAAGCTGGCTAATTTTTTAACACAAGATGTCGCTCTGTTTTTTTTTAAATCTTTATCTGATAAATAATATTGCGATGATAGATCATGATATGTTGTTTTACTTGTATCGTGGAGAGTTACATGTTTAACACCACTTAATATTACATTTTTGGCAATTTCAACACCCAAACCTCCTAATCCAGAAATTAAAACACTAGAATGTCTCATTTTCTCCATTGCATCATGACCCAATACATATAATTGTCTAGAATATAAACTTTCATCAATCTTCTGCATTATATTATAATTATGGTGTCTATTGTTGACTATTTATAACATTTTAAATTTATTTCAATTTTTAATGAATTTCTTCTCTTATACCATCTAAATGTCTCATAAATCTTTTCTCTAACAGTACAAACCTCTCGTTTTGCGATTCGCGCATCCCTACAGAAAATCATTAAATATTGCCCTCTCGAATTTCTTCTCTTGGACCATCTAAATGTCTCATAAATCTTCTCTCTAACAGCGAAACCCTCTCGTTTTGCGATTCGCGCATCCATACAGCAAATCATATAATATTCACCTTTCGAATTTCTTCTCGCAAACACTATAAATGTCTCATAAATCTTTTCTCCAACAGCACAAACCTCTCGTTTTGCGATTCGCGCATCCATACAGCAAATCATATAATATTCACCTTTCGAATTTCTTCTCGCAAACACTATAAATGTCTCATAAATCTTTTCTCCAACAGCACAAACCTCTCGTTTTGCGATTCGCGCATCCATACAGCAAATCATATAATATTCACCTTTCGAATTTCTTCTCGCAAACACTATAAATGTCTCATAAATCTTTTCTCCAACAGCATAAACCTCTCGTTTTGCGATTCGCGCATCCATATAGCAAATCATATAATATTCACCTTTCGAATTTCTTCTCACAAACACTATAAATGTCTCGTAAATCTTTTCTCCAACAGCACAAACCTCTCGTTTTGCGATTCGCGCATCCATACAGCAAATCATATAATATTCACCTTTCGAATTTCTTCTCACAAACACTATAAATGTCTCGTAAATCTTTTCTCCAACAGCACAACCCTCTCGTTTTGCGATTCGCGCATCCATACAGCAAATCATATAATATTCGCCTTTCGAATTTCTTCTCACAAACACTATAAATGTCTCGTAAATCTTTTCTCCAACAGCACAACCCTCTCGTTTTGCGATTCGCGCATCCATACAGCAAATCATATAATATTCGCCTTTCGAATTTCTTCTCACAAACACTATAAATGTCTCGTAAATCTTTTCTCCAACAGCACAAACCTCTCGTTTTGCGATTCGCGCATCCCTACAGCAAAACATTAAATAATATCTTTTCGAATTTCTTCTCGCAAACATTATAATTGTTCCATAAATCTTTTCTCTAACAACACAAACCTCTCGTTTTGCGATTCGCGCATCCCTACAGCAAAACATTAAATAATATCTTTTCGAATTTCTTCTCGCAAACATTATAATTGTTCCATAAATCTTTTCTCTAACAACACAAACCTCTCGTTTTGCGATTCGCGCATCCCTACAGCAAAACATTAAATAATATCTTTTCGAATTTCTTCTCGCAAACATTATAATTGTTCCATAAATCTTTTCTCTAACAGTACAAACCTCTCGTTTTGCGACTCATGAATTCATTCAATGGTTTATTAAATGTGCTACAGCTAATTGGATTCTTTAGAAGTCCTCTCGGCGAAACAATTTATGTGATTTTATAATGATATTTAAGCTAATCCTATCATTTGCGAGCATTGCGTAATCTATTCAGTGGTTTATTAAATGTATATAAAATATGCTACAGCTAGTTGGATTCTTTAAAAGTCCTCTCGGTAAAACAATTTATGTGATTCTATAATGATATTTAAGCTGATCATATCATTTGCTGGCATCGAATAATACTAATGAAATATTTACTACTCATATTATAATACCCTTTCGAATTTCTTTCCGCAAATGATATAATTGTCTCATATATTATTTCGAAAACAACACATTATATCGTTTTGCGATTTGTGTATTATTACAGCAAATTTTCTGATCATTATAATATTTTCATATCCCTTC
>Ga0206911_1073_pt1 | contig 24066 bp, 20 predicted proteins | sample Alteio_BWOrgHeat_74_FD_152956 | JGI IMG/M metagenome (GOLD analysis project Ga0206911, IMG submission 152956) | Enriched cells from forest soil in Barre Woods Harvard Forest LTER site, Petersham, Massachusetts, United States -... | ecosystem: Environmental > Terrestrial > Soil > Temperate forest >...
CTTGGTATAGAGCATGGCCACAAGCGCACAGCGTGAATGATGGAAATTTTTTCCGGCCCTGCGTAGGGTGACGTGCTGCGCGCCATCCTTTTTCATCTGTTTATATGCCACAAATGCATTAAGCGGTGTGACCAGCTCATCACTATCACAATAGCAAAGCTGGACCGGTGCATTAGGTTTCCAGTCATAGAGATTATTCTCTTTTACGGCTTTGATAAGGGCAAAGTTAGGGTCATGTAAGTACAGATTTACAAAGGTATCTCTAAGCATATCAGCTGGTATGGCTGGCAGTAGGTGTATGATGTCATCCAGATTGGGTTTGAGATTGGATAGCTGCGGGATGATAGAATCATAAGGATGTTTGTAGATGATGTTCACATTGGGGCCAACGAGATTATATACTTCATTGTATGAGCCCAGCAAGTAAGGCAGGTAATGTGGCTCCGTGTAGCTTTTAAACATCACATTGCCTTCCACTCCGGTCATGTCATAGGCACCGCTCATAGGAGATGCAGCAGTGACATGGATGTTGGGATACTTGTCTTGTATGAGTTTATCAGTAGCCATGGCCGCATATCCACCCTCAGAATATCCTGAGAGGAAAAGTTGGCCGTTGGTTTTGACATGAAGCGTGTCGTTTAGTTCACGAGCCGCCAGCAACATGTCTACTGATGCTTGACCCAGGCTGGCAGCGACCTGATAGAGGTGGAATTTATCACCATGCCCCAAACCTACATAGTCAGGCAAAGCTACAGCGTAACCATCCATGGCCATAGCGAGGCAGAAATACTCCTCGCCACCTAGCTTTTTATGCCGTCCTTTGTTGACACGTGTACCATGATTATAGACCAGCTCAGGTGAACCTTTTTTAACACCGCGCGGTACGAAATAAAGGCCGCTGGCATTGATCGTGCTCCCATCATGTCATTTAGTAGAGTAGGTGACATCATATACATCCACGTCATATCTGGCAGGTGCTGCAGCTTTAGGCAGATGCCTCTTTTTCATCATCGCACGAAACTCTTCTTTGGTAGTGGTCTGGAATAGTGTATAAGAGATAACATGCTGAGCATGGGATGAGATGCAACTACCAAAAAGTATAGCAGCGATCAGGACTATTTTTGACATGACGGACATATTGTATTAGAAAGCAATACTAGACAAACGAAAATTCAATAAGCTTGTTATTCTACAAAATAACGAAATTATAGCTTGTACGCGAAGCTATTAGACATTTTTGGCGAAGCTGGAGTGGTTATAGTAACAGGTCTGCAGCTGTCAATATACTAGTGATGGAAATCTTATATTCGCAACCAAAACACGACAGATGGTAATTGATGACCTGAGCAACGCCTCAAAATATTATGGTATAGGCCCCTATGTGGCCAAGGGCCTGCAATGGTTGGAGGCACATCGCCATGAATTTGAGAAAATGGAAAACGGACAATATGAAATAGACGGAACGTATGTCTATGGTATAGTAAACAGCTACGATACCAAGCCGATTGGTGACTGTGGATGGGAAGCCCATATCAAATACTGCGACATACACTACAGCGTATCAGGCAGTGAACGAATAGGGTATCAGCATAGATCCCATATGCTAGAGATACAGGAGTATAATCCTGATAAAGACTACGCATTATATACAGGCTCCGGAGATTGGATCACTGTAAGAGAAGGTTCATTTTGTCTACTATTGCCTGAGGATATTCATGCTCCGGGTGCTATGACAGGTGAGCACAGTTCACATTTGAAAAAGGTGGTGATAAAGCTTTTGGCGTCATAATATAACGCTATTGCCCCATTCCGGTATTGCAATATTTCTTGATGTATTGATTAGCCTCTGAACTATGTAGGCTTTTTGCCTGTTCCAGGTCTTCGCAGGCGGATTGGTCATTCTTTTGGACCTTGAGGAGGCCCCGGTTCAGATAGGCACGCGCCATCTGGGGATTGAGCTCTATAGCCCGGTCCAGGTCAGCAATAGCGCCATCTATATCTTTCATCTCTTTTTTGATATTACTCCGGTTATTATATGCCTCGGGCTGCGAGGGTGCGAGCTGGATGGCCCGGTCATAGTCCTTCATCGCCTCAGCGTATTTGCCCAGCTTCATGTATGCATAGCCACGATTGATCAGGACATATACATTGTATGGGTTGATCTTTGCTGCTTTCGTAAAGTCTGATATCGCATCCGCATATTTGGTTTGTGAGTTCTTGACGAAACCCCGATTGACATAGAATGTATCATTTTTGGGATTGAGAAGAATAGCACTATCATAATCGCTCAATGCCCCTTTGAAATCACCGGATCTATCTCTGGCAAATCCTCTGTAATTATAAATACTGGCATCATGTAGTTGTATATATAATGCGGTATCATAGTCGGCTATGGCGCCTTTATGATCTCCGGAAAATTGTTTAGCCGTGCCACGATAGCTATACACACTATATGTATGGTAGCCAAGCCGGATAGCATGTGTATAGTCTTCTATGGCACCGCGCTGGTCACTGATGTGTGCCCTTGCCACCCCCCGGTCAAAATATACCGGAACATTTTTCGGATCTATGGCTATGGCGCGGGTAAAGTCATTGACGGCAGCACGATATTCTTCGAGACGGGACTCAGCGAGTCCCTTATCATAGAGAGTAAAGAAATTTGCCGGCTCGATAGCGAGGCTTTTGTCATATTCATCTATGGCCCCTCTGAAGTCTCCTTTCGCTGACAAGGCATAGCCCTTATCAAAATAACTTTTTGCATTTTGGCCATATGCCGCATGCATTATTGTCGCCACCACCAATGTACTTATCAGGCCTTTCATTATGCTAATTTAGCAATATTTGGTTTATAATGCAATAGATGTGCTAAAGATTTAAATGTCATTATGTTTAGTTATGCCATAAAAACGGGAAAATGCCTTCAAATGTTGCGATAAAGGCTGTTTTACTTTATCGGATAGGGTAACCAGAAATCAATAGAAAAGCGGAAAGAACTTAATAAAACCCATATAAAATCAATACAATGCATTTCCGGTCATTTCCTTAGGCTGGGTGATACCCATGAGTTTGAGGACAGTGGGTGCGATGTCAGCGAGGCTGCCATTATGCAGGGACGGTTTGAGTTCATTGTCTATGAGGAATAAGGGCACAGGGTTTTTGGTATGGGCAGTGTTCGGTGAGCCATTGTCATTTATCATATAGTCGGCATTGCCGTGATCGGCTGTGAGAAGTATGGTATATCCATGGGAGAGGCAGTCAGTCACTACCCGGTCGACACAAGCGCTAACGGTCTCACATGCTTTGATCACTGCTTTAAATACTCCGGTATGCCCTACCATGTCTGCATTAGCGAAGTTGAGACAGATGAAGTCAGGTTGTTTTTTATCGATGTATTTCACTACTCTGTCAGTAAGGCTCTGTGCACTCATTTCCGGCTGTAGGTCATAAGTAGCGACCTTAGGCGATGGTTCCATGATGCGGTCTTCACCCGGGAAGGGGGTTTCCCGTCCGCCATTAAAGAAGAAGGTCACATGAGGGTATTTTTCAGTCTCCGCAGCACGTAGCTGTGTCAAACCAAGCTCAGAGAGCACTTCACCTAATGTTTTCTTCAGGTCATCATTGTCAAAAATATTATTGACATTCTTAAAGGAATGGTCGTACACCGTCATCGTGGTGTAGTGGAGGTTAAGTTTCTTCATTTCCTGATCAGGAAAGTCCTGCTGTGTGAGTGCCTTGGTGATCTCACGGCAGCGGTCGGTTCGGAAATTGAAGCAGACCACTGCATCACCATCTTTGATAACTGATAATGGTTCATTTTCAGCATTGCACGTGAGTATAGGTTTGATAAATTCATCGGTCACGCCAGCTGCATAGGATTCATTTATTGATTTCAGGACGTTCTGTGTTTTGATACCTTCTCCTTTGACCAATAGATCATAAGCTATCTTGATCCGTTCCCATCTATTGTCCCGGTCCATAGCATAATACCTACCGCATACAGATGCGATGCTACCGACTGAGCTTTGCAGGAAGTTTTGGAGGTCAGTGATGAAGCCCAGACCGCCTTTCGGGTCAGTGTCACGTCCATCTGTGAATGCATGAATATAGACATCGCTAAGTCCATTTGCTTTGGCTATATCGCATAGCGCTTTGAGATGTGATATATGAGAATGCACACCACCGTCAGATACGAGGCCGATCAGGTGCAGTGGCTTGCTATTTTCCTTGCAGTATTTGAGTGTATTGAGCAGTTTTTGATTGTCAGCCAGTTCTCCATTTCTGACGGACATATTTACTTTCATCAGTTCCTGATAGACGACCCTGCCCGCCCCGATATTGAGGTGGCCTACTTCGCTATTGCCCATCTGGCCATCGGGGAGGCCTACATTCTCACCATAGGTGATCAGTTCACTATGAGAATATTTGGTATAGAGTGAATTTATAAATGGGACATTGGCCTGTGCGATGGCGCTTCTTTCAGGCTGGCTGCCCTGGCCCCATCCGTCCATTATTATGACTGCTACTTTGCGCTCCATGTGGAAAAATGATTGTTAAAGATGAGATTTTTAGGTATAATAGTATCGTCTTAAGGTGTTTGGCATGAAATTCGTGCGATTCTAATCACTCTTTTGCAAATGTATCAATTATAAAATGAGCGCTATCTACAAATCAGTAATTATAACCCTTTTTATCATGTCGTTCTCAAGTATGCCTGCCTCGGCGCAAGGGTTTGATAATATAGCCTCGTATATCCGCAAGGGCGATGCTTCGGGCCTGGCCAAAAGCTTCGGAAATACTGTCGAGATCAGCATGAAAGATGCCCAAAACTCATACAGTAAGTCACAAGCTGAGGCGGTGCTGAAAAACTTCTTTACTATGCATGCGCCTAGGACCTTTACCGTGGTTCATCAGGGGCAGTCTCCTGAAGGAGCGAAGTATTTCATAGGCACCCTGTCTACCTCAGCGGGTACTTATCGTACATATGTGTATGCCAAACAGGTCAATAATGCCTTTGTGATACAAGAGATAAGGTTTGAGGCGCAGTAAGGCTACTATCCTTTATTCATTCCACTATTCGCTTTTGATACTGATTTCTGCCTTCTCGAGGCGAGTGAGTATTTGCAATATAAGTTTGTTTTGATTTTCCAGATGAAGTAGTATGGTCTCGACCTCCAACTCTGCACGGCAGTTGACCTCAAAGTCCGCCTCGGCGCGCGCCTCGCTGTGAGCGCCCTGTAGATTCTGCCCGATCATGATGAGGGGCATGAGGAATATCTGGATCATATTGGACAGGAAAAGCCAAAGCACGAAGGCCGGATACGGATCGAAGCGCAGATTCTGAGGAGCAAACATATTCCAACCCAGCCACACAATTGTCCACACAAATATTACAAGGAAAAAGCCCATCGTGCCTATATGGTCGGTGATCCATACTGCTGCCTTGTCCAGGCGGGAAAGGTTTTGGCTTAGCTCTGTATTGACATTGCGCAGAGGCTTGATCATCTTCTTCAGGTCAGATAGTGATTTAGGTTTGTCATCGCTCATGGTGTGTATTGTTTTGGGTAAAGATACCGAAATAAAAGTTTCAACTCTTGGATGGGTTAGTGGATATGTGGATTTAGTTTAGCTTTCCTATTTTTCATTGATAATTGTGTCCTCGTTTTAATATATTAGTAAGTAGTCTTGTGAAATACAGGAGGTTTAAGATCAAAAGCATCATTTATGAAAAAATACATTTTTATCCTTGTAGTAACAGTAGCTTTTTTGACATCATGCGGCGGCAGCGGAGGTTCGGCCAGCGGCCAGACATATACGTTGAAACTGGATAAAGAAGGATTCAAAGACTGCCCTATCGAGATCGACATTCCAGAGCATTGGCATTATTCCGGCGTTTCGGGTATGAAATATAATGTCAAGATCATTGCTGACATGGGGTTCGAAGGGTCTATTTCCATCACACCGATGGAAGCTGAAAGATGTATAACAAGTCTGGATACACTTAAAACTTCTTCGCTCCGATATGCAAATTATGATCATGAGAAAGCTACAGTGATCGAAGAGATCAAACTGAGAAATGGTATAGGTATCAGATATACTCAACCCTTTCCCGTCGGTAAAGAAATTTATAAATATTTTATCGTTTTCATCCAGGTCAAAGGCAAGTGCTATATGGTAGAGAATAGTGATTTCGATGACCGTGAGAATGCAAAATGGGATGTCGAAAAGACAATGATAGAGTCTATCCGGTAAAGGGCTTGTCGGTGACCAGCTTAGTCCGAGATACACTGAATACAGCCCGGCCCTCTGCTATAGGCTCGTCACGGTGATCGTGATAAGTGACCATACGGGTGAATATAACTTTACTACCGCTCTTAACCACTGTGGCTTCGGTGATCAGGTCGCGGGCCTGGCCGGGAGCGAGATAGTCTACACGAATGTCTATAGTCGAGAGTTTATCATTTTCATGCTTGAGTGTGGTAGCAGCAGCTGCACCGCCTACGGCATCCATAGCAGCGGCGATGACACCACCATGTATACTTCCTCGCCTGATGTCTCCGATCAGTTCAGGCCTGTATGGTATAAGTATCGAGACAAAATGTTCGCGGGCCTCCAGTAGCTTAAATCCAACTAATTTATTGAAAGGAATCAGGTCTTCTATAATGTTTTTGAATAGCTCCAATTGCTCCAGAGGGGTCATTATCTGATTTTTAGGGCGTGAAGATACAAATACATTTTAAGCGATGAGGAAGTATATTTCCCGCAAATCCTCGACACGCATGAGTCCCCGCTTCTTGCTTTTCGATTACAAAAAATTGTAGACTTTTCTCAGGAGAGATATGTATTTTTGGATCCGCTCAAAAAATCAGATATACTATGTTCTCAAGATTCTTTATGATAGTTATACTGGCAGGCATTAGCGCTGTCACTTTTGCTTCGGGTATTGATTCCTCTTCACTCGTTGTTTCGACTAAGCAAGGGCTACTTCGTGGCGTGGCCGCAGACAGTGTATATGCCTGGAAGGGCATTCCCTATGCTAAAGCACCTATAGGAGACTTACGCTTTCGCGCGCCTCAGCCACCTGTGAGCTGGCAGGGTGTGAGGGATGCATCAAAAATGGGCAATGTCGCTCCGCAGAATAGGAGGGCGACCAATGAGGCCAACAAAAGGAATGAGGACTGCCTTTCTCTGAATATATGGTCGCCTGCTGCCGATGGACGTAAACGCCCTGTTATGTTCTGGATACATGGTGGTGGATTCCTGGTAGGTTCAGGTTCTGCGCCGATGTATGATGGCACCAATCTTTCAAAGAACGGTAATGTGGTAGTCGTAAACATAAACTACCGCCTTGGGGCATTGGGTTTCCTGTATTTCAATGATATCAAAGGCAAGCAAACCGGTTTCGACGACAATCTCGGTATCCGCGATCAGGTGGCAGCACTCCAGTGGGTGCATGATAATATCGCTACCTTCGGCGGGGATCCTGATGCGGTGACCATTTTTGGCGAGTCTGCCGGTGCTATCAGCGTACTCACCCTGATGGAAATACCATCTGCACATGGACTATTTAAAAGAGCGATAGCAGAGAGCGGTCCTCCCGAGGCACTGATGACGCCCAAGGTCGGTACTGAGATGACTCTTCGCTACCTCAAGCTGCTCGGTATATCTCCTGACAGTCTGCAGCAGCTCAAAGCTGTGAATGCGGATACATTTGTCTCGGCTATGGACAGGCTGGTGACACAGTTGATGCATGAACCTACCACAGTCAAACTCCTCAGCCCTGTCGTCGATGGCGACTTCATACCTGCTGACCTGATGAGTGCTATCCAGTCCGGACGGGCTACAGGGATTGACCTCATGATAGGTACCAACAAGGACGAAGCCACTCTGCTATCCCTCAAAAAAATAGGCTTGACCCCGAGAAATGCAGTGGAGCTCAAACCCTATCTGGCTGGTATGACATCCGATGCCCGCAAAAACCTGATCGCTACATACAAACACTATCCACACAAGACTGGTATCAATGCTATGACCACGGATGGGGTATTTGCTATGCCTGCTATCAGGTTATCTGAAATGCAAACTCAATTCGCTTCTACCTATATGTACCGTTTCGACTGGTCTTCATTTGCACTTGATCTGGTCGGGCTGAAAGCCTGCCACGGCGCGGAACTGCCTTTCGTCTTCGGCACATTGGACAAAAGCCCCGGCAAATATTTCACTATCATGTCAAACAAAAAGCGCAACTGGCGATTGTCAAAACAGATACAGCAGAGTTGGGTAAACTTTGCGCGCTATGGTAATCCTGACCCGGGCGGACAGAAGGCCTGGGGGAAATATAATAGCACTGGTCGTACTACTATGATCTTTGACAAGGTCACGCATATGTCCACTGATCCCAAGAGCATACAGCGCATCGCCTGGACAGGCTTGAGCATTTTCAAATAGGTTGCATTTAATCTTTAACATTCCATTGGCTAATAATGCTTTATGTTTGCAGATGTATTAAAGAACAACTGAATTGAAATGGCAAAACTGAGCCACCGAAACTTACTTTTACTCCTTCTGATCACCCCTTTACTATTGGTTATCGAACTGCTGATCGGTTATGCTATTTATTCTAATATACAAAACATCAACCGGGAAGAAACAAAGAACACTAAGCTCGAGGCATATCTCCGCACCAATTCAAAATATATATCCTATATAGAGTCAGCTCAACGTGGATACCTGCTCACCGGGGACAAAAAATTCAGGGACATTATCAATAATGCCCTTGATGAGATCCGTAAGAATCATGAGTACTATGATACGCTGCCAGCTGATATAAAGGGCCGCGATATATCAAAGATACAAACACTGTCAGAGCAGAAGCTTACAGAGATGAAACTAACATTGAGACTGGCGGATGCAGGTCACAAGGATTCTGCATTGGCGGTGGTCAATACAGGAGTTGGGAAAGTTTTGATGGATTCTCTCAGGGCTGCCAGCACCGCCATGCGAAACGGATTTACTGATCAGGTGGCCATGCATAAGAAACACGAGAACTATTTGTTCTCACTTTTCCTCGGGCTGATCGCCACCCTTTTCTTTTTTAATCTCTTTCTGGTGTGGTATACCTACCGGAAGTTTCTGGAGTATACACGCCATTTGGAGCAGACCGTGTCTTCCCTCCGGGATGCCAATGAACGTATGGGCCAATATACCGCCATGTCCTATCATGAACTCAAAACACCTCTTCGCAATATCAGCGGCTTTGCCCAGCTATTGCAAAAAAAATACAGCAATACCGGAGAAGGTTCTGAAGAAAATGAGTACGTACACTATATCACAGATGGTGTCAGGCAAATGAACCAAACCATCAACGACATGCGGGGCAAATACCTCGGTGAGCCTGATGATAGTGAAATTGACGATTGATATTGGTTCATGCTCTTTTATTCATGGCAATTTAGGTGCTTACTTTACGTTAATCTATTAAGGAAATATATTAATGCTTATGAGAATTTTCTTTACTTCCTTTCTTGTCTTTTTTATTTGCCTTAACGGGGTTTCACAGACTATCACAAAACCACTACTTAAAGTAGGTGGTGATTGCCATAATGCCATACCTCTCACTATCTCACAATCCTGCAAGTATGGCCCAACGGAACCTCCTAAATCACCGGAAAATAGACAGGAGATCAGTGCAGCAGATAAGAACAGTGAAATGTCTTTCACACAGGTGAATAACACAGCATGGTACTTACTCAATATCAAGTATGACGGTGAGCTGACATTTGAGATCGTTCCTACGGACAGTACAGATGATTATGATTTCCTTCTCTACCCGTTTAGGGATTCCACTTTTTGCAGCGGCATCACTTCCAGAACAGTTAGGCCTGTCAGAAGCAATATGGCCTGTAATTGCCGTCCGATGGACAAAGGCGCTACTGGTCTTTCCACTGATGCGATACAGGAATATCGCAAACAGGGACCGGGAAATCCCTTTTCAAAATCCGTTCAAGTCGAGAAGGGGGATAAATATATGCTTGTACTGAATAATGTAACTCAGAATGGGAAAGGCCACACTGTATATTTCCACTCTATAGTGAATATAGAGATCAAGGGGACCGTGTTGGGTGCCGACAGCCTGCCACTACCGGCTGAGATACTTCTGGCAGGTACAAAAGGGGAAACTGTGGGACAGACTACCAGCGATGCAAAAGGGAATTATACATTGAACACAGCGATAGAAAGGAACATTCCCTACAGTTTGATAATCTCAAATGACAGCTCATTCATCGGTACACAAACAATCAATACAGCTGATATTAAAAGCGGTTCTGGTTTTCCTAACATCAAAACTATACTTCCCAAACTTCAGAAGGGCGCAAAATACCCTCTGGGGAATATTAATTTCTATGGTAACTCTGTCGAATTTTTACCTGAATCATATCCATCGGTGCAGGCGCTCACTCATCTGATGAAAAAAAACAGGAATATGAGCATCCAGATTGAAGGTCATGTGAATGGAGGAGGAGCTGACCTGGACGATAGGCATGTGCAAAATTATTTTCAGGAATTGTCAGAGGGGAGGGCCACTATGCTGCGTAATTGTTTGATCAATGCCGGAATATCCGGGGATCGTATGACAACCATCGGATATGGTGCCACTCATATGCTTTTTCCCAATCCTATGGGTGAGTATCAAGAGAAAGCAAACAGGCGCGTAGAAATAAAAGTGATCTCAATCAATGGTGAGTAGATACTTCCCACTACTGGATATGTCAAAGAACTGTATAAGATTTTTCTTACTAATATATTTTGTTCTATGGTTTTCGTTAGAAAATTTCCAAAACACCATATTCTTCATTATCTAAAAAATCAATGATTTCAGTTTTGTGCTTTACTATTATTCCGGCAATATATTTTGTACTTTGATTACCGGTTCGTAGTAATATGATCTTTGGAGGAAATCCTTTGTCCATGGCAAGCAAGTAGAAGTCTTCATCATTTGTAATGATACTATATCCATTTAGCTGGGCATATTTCCAAATGTTATTGTCTGATGATGCTTCTTCCAGATCGGTATGATCGACATGGATGATTTCTGTAAATTCATCTTTCAGGATTGCTGTCAAACGCCAGGAGAGGTTGGCATCTATCAATAATCTGGAACTCATGCAGCAGATAGCTTAGTGAGCATTTCACGATGAGCAGCAAAGGCTAAAGCCGCTCTGATATGCTCCTCCCTGAGTGAGGGGAAATCATCAAGCACCTCTTGTGTACTCATGCCGGATGCCAGCCACTGAAGGATGTCTAGCACAGCTATGCGGGTTCCTTTTATACATGGCTTGCCAAACCGTATATCTGGATTGATGGAAATATATTTAAGAAAATCGTTCATTGCTTTCATTTACAAAATTAATCAAAAAAACTGATTCGTCCACAGCCCTCACCTTCCGTCCCTCGAACACTATCTCACCACCACCGGCAGCTCAATATATGAAGGCTCTGATTCGCTAGTTTTGATATCGAAATGTGTGGGTCTTGACGAGGTCGTATTAAAGTGTCCCGCATCTGCTCCTGCTATCGAGATGCGTATACGATGATCTTTCCTATACTGATAGGAGATAGGCAGCATGTCAAACACAATTTTGACTGTTTCTCCCTTGTGAAATTGTGTCTGGTCCTCCTTCTTGTAGGAATGCCCGGGATATGAAGTAAGATAGCTTGGCTTCTCACATATCTTACAGTCCACTGGCCGTATCATGCCTTCAGTGACATATGTTACAGAGCCATCAGGCCCTACATCCTCCAGATAGCAAAATATCGTAGCATCGTCAGCATCTGCCGATAGGTTCAGACGGACTACAGGATGTCCGGTGATCTCAGTAGGTTCTGAGATAGGATCGGATGTGAAACTGAGCAATTTTTTGTCTTCCTCTTTACGGTCGGGATAGTTCGTCGGCCCATGCATATATAGGTCAGTGACACTATTCCAACGGGATGAGAGGCCGCTCGTAGCAGTCGTATCAATGACATAGTTTACCGACCCGGCTTGAAGTTTGGCAGGGTAGGAGATAAGCACTTTGTCAGTAGAGAAGTAAAATTTCTTGGACGAAGCATCACGGGGCGGCCATGTATTGGATGTTTCCCACGACTCTTCCCCTACTGTGTAGTAAGTATACTTTGGTTCATTTTCGATCCCATTATCTATGCCTTTGAGATAGTAGTCAAAGAAGCGCAACATCTCAGCCTTGATATTAAAGTTCACCTTTTTCGTCATGGCATATGGGCTGGCATTATTGGCCGGGCCATGGTCCCATGGGCCTATCAGTACCTTGCGGGTATTGTCAGTATTAAGGCTGGCATCTAGCACGCTACGCGTCAGCGCACCATCATACCATCCGTCTATCCTGTATATCGCCGTGCCTGATGCAGCGATATTGGCCATCTGGCTGTGCACGCTGAAATCATCCACTGACGCATTCACGCTGGATTGTTTTTCATCCCTGAACCTCAGGTCTTGCAAGCCTGTTGTGATGTCAAAGTTTTGTTTGTGTTGCGCCAGCGCCTGCTTCCATATCGCCCTGTGCTTATCACCATGTACCGTATGGATGCCGATGATGAGGCCTGCCTGCTTAGTGAACGGCTTGAAATTATTATTGTCCAGCGCCTGTGTGGTTTTGCCCCATATATCTATGAAGGGTCCCTGAGAGATGCCTCCCGGAAAGACGACACTTTGATACAGGTCCCAGATTCCTGAGCGGGGTATACATGCTTTGACGTGAGGATTCTTATTGGCGAGCAGCATCTCTGATGTGGTCGCGAGGTATGATACTCCTGTCGTTCCGATCTTGCCATCACACCATGGCTGCGCCACGATCCAGTTGACTATATCGTTTCCATCTGCTACCTCCTCGGGGCTAAACTCCATCCTACGCTTTCCCAGAGAGGCCCCTGTCCCACGTACATCTACTATGACCACAGCATAGCCGTATGAAGTGAAAAACTCTATCTCCCTGATATCATTAGATCCGGGTATCGGGTCCATCAGAAGGTTAAGTGGACTCTTAGCTTGCACAGAGCGCACGTATCGGGTCAGGTAGAGTATGGCAGGTATTTTTTTTCCTTTTTCCAGTTTCTTGGGTAGGTATACATCAGCTGCTATCAGCACGCTATCGCGCATAGGGATATAGTAGGAGCTGTATTTAAAGCCTTTATACTGTGCAGAGTCATAACCCCGATAGAAACCAGGTCGGCTGATCCTGGTAGTGGTGACAGTGTTGTATGACTTATGAGCTAGGGCCAGGCTGATGAAGCAGATCAGTAGAAAGATAGAGAGGTAGAGGCGTTTTTTCACTTGCTAAATATTTTAATGATACTTGTAAAAGTACTCTTTGTTTTAAATTTCAGTTAGTGTTTTTAGTGGTTTTCAAATTCACTTATACATCTTAATAATCTATATTTGAACCTTTAATACCCCCTACCTGAAAAAAATGAAAAATGCGATAATTAGCATTATATACATAAAATCGTATTGTTATTTAAATTATTTGTATGCATAATTAATATTGAAAACTATTTATATTTATTGCTTTTTTCGGTCTTGTCTTTCATTTTAATGAGTTTAGCGAATCTGTCCCATCGGGAAAATCTCCCCCTTTTTAAGTCCACACAGAATTCTTCGGAGATATTATTTAACTAATTAATGCAAATATAGCAAAATTGAATTAAATAATACTCAGTAGTAAAAGTCGGATTAAAATTTCCACTGGATAGCTACCCTTAAGTCTTTGAAGCGGTATTTCTTGCCTTTATCTTCAATACCATTTCCTCCTGCGCTTTGCGTTTTCTGACACCTGCGGGATCGAGTTTACTTACTGCTTCTGCTTTTATTTTTTTATTAAGCTCATCAAAAGCAGCTATCTCCTCTACAGAAAATGACTTTATATACTTAGACTTATCAGCATGTAGTTTATAGCCGAAGTGCTCAAGGGTATCTCCGGCTATGCTTTCAAAGAGTGCGATATCTTCCTCTGAGAGCTGTGTGAGAAATTTATTCGAATTATGCGTCATGACCGGATGTGTCACATTATTCCACATTTTTCCCGCTTCTGCCGTGTGTTTTGCTTCATCTGTTTTATAAAACTCCAGTACATGTTTATCATAGTGCAGGTTCAGTCGCCCCAGCAGCTTCTCCATAGTATTCTCAGTATCATGTATGAGGTCTTCGTATGATACGCGGGCATACCTGTCCGGGGCATATTCTTTACAATATTTTTCAGAGGTTTCCTGATCTTGTTTCCATTGTTTGGCGAGATGGTAGATATGTTTTTCTCCTACTATGGCCTTGCGGAAACTCGCTGCTACATCACGCCCGTCCCTGACCAGGTGTATGTATATTGGCCTGAGGCCATTGGCCTCTATCTGTGGTATGAATTGGAGGTTTGCCATGCTCTTGCAGCACCAGATGCTGGCACCATGCTGCTCTGCATAGAGCTCATAGACAGCTGTGCAGAGGTCTATCAGGGTATGTTGACGGCACCTTGAGATTAACTGCGATGCCTCCAGTGTATCCATCTCCCAAGACACAGGATTGGCCTTCACATACTCGCATATATCGGCGGCCAGAAGCTGAAAATTAGCTTCGATGCCAAGGTCTCCGTATCCGGGCAGTAGTGGGAAAAATATCTGAAGGATGTGTGGTGGGTGCGGGGCCGCGATCTGGGGGACCTGATTGAGCATCAGTCGGAGCATATTCGAGCCCGAGCGCTGTGTACCTATGATCTGTAGTGAAAACATGGCGGCAAAGAAAATAAAAAACCAATTAAGATATACGGCTTATTCGGTAGTTTAGCTTACTCCTTCACTATCCTCCGGGTGTGGATAGTACCTGCCTCATCTCTCAGTATAAGCGTATATACACCTGGTGTATAGGCAGAGAGATCGAGATGTGTCTGTATGGTGGCTCCCTCTGCGGATTGTGAATGTAGTGACCTGCCCAGCCCATCGAGTACCTCGATGGTAGTAGTGCCACTGAGGTGATCAGCCTGTATGAAGACCAGCCCTGAGGTCGGATTAGGATATATGTGCAAGTTAGCATCAGCGACAGTAGTTATACCGTTAGGGATATTGCCTGTAAACTCTGCCACATACTGGTACAGGCTATCATCCGTGAAATCTCCTGCGGCGTATATGTTGCCATATTTATCTGAGGTCATGGCAAATACCGAAGCGTTGGCATCGAGCGGAGAGCTGCCGTTATTATTTGCTACCAGCAGTTGACTGCCATTCCACACGATGACAAAAAAGAAATTGCCATTGCTATCGGGTATCATTCCTCCTGCATATACATTGCCTACACTATCCAGCGCCAGTGAGTTGATCGGGCCGAGGATGTTCATTTGATTACTATCTGGATTTGGATTGCTAAGTTCGGTCCAATTTTGGCCGTTCCATTTAGCTATATAGTAGTAGCCGAACGAATCCGTGAATGTACCACCCACGTAAACATTCCCGAAAGTATCTGTGATGATGGCATTGATAGAGCCGTTTGCTTTGAGTGCGGTGGTGTCTGTACCCAGTGGAGCCCATGAGCCGCCGCCCAGTGTGGCCCTGTTCCATTTGGCCACATAGTGGTACCCGCTCGTATCCGTGAATGCTCCTCCGGCATATAAATAACCCGCACGGTCCACGGCCAGCGCATATATAGAACTGTCTGCACCGATACCACCGAGGAGGGAGATCGAGTCAAGGCCCAATTCTTTCCATGACGAGCCGTTCCACATGGCTACATAGTTATGCCCGCTGGCGAAGTTTGCATCTGTGAAACTCCCGGCAGCATATATATTGCCGGCGACATCAGTAGCGAGACTATATATAGGCTGTGTGGCATTGAGGCCACTGAGTTCGCTCCAGGCAGTGCCATTCCATTTGGCGACATATTGATATCCGCTATTGTCTACGAAGTTGCCGGCTGCATAGATATTATTGGATATGTCCTGTATGATCGAGTAGATGGCATTGTTAGCGTTGAGTGCGTTTGCATCCGTACCTAATGTGCTCCAGCTGCTGCCGTTCCATTTAGCTACATAGGAGTGACCCTCTATATAGGTAGCGCTATCTGTGAATCCCCCCGCTGCATAGATATTGCCGGAAGGGTCTGCCAACAGGGACCATATGGTGTTATTGGCCCGGAGGGCATTCGGGCCTACGCCGAGTTCTATCCATGCCTGTGCCTGTGAGGCTGAACAAATAAGCAAAATCGCTGCGAGGGTAAAGATTTTTCTCATACTGATACCTTGTGAGCCTGTTTCTGCCTATAAAGAAAGACCATTACGGCTAATTATGCAAACTTATGTGATCCGGACTTTTGAACACTTCTCGGTCAGTTGTTCTGAGAATTGTATTGGCATGTTAAAATTATAGAATGTGATTTATTTTAATTTGTCATGAGTGGCGAAAATGTATTTGTTTTACAGTATCATAGTGCTTATCCATAAATGATCCGCCATGCCTGAAATAAAAACAAAAACCCCACCCCGGCTGCCACTTGGCAGGCTGATCGAGACGATGAAGAATGTATTCCCGACACTGACTATAGCGCCACAGCATTTTCCTGAGACGTTGGTGACCGGTATACCCGGAGTCAGGACGGTATATATGGTGAACCATCCCGACCTGGCGCAATATATCTTGCAAAAAAACTACAATAATTTCCCAAAGGCAAAAGGATATGAAGTATTGGCGCTGCTGCTCGGCAATGGCCTCGTCACAAACCAAGGGGACAACTGGCATAAGCAGCGTACACTCATTCAGCCAGCCTTCCATCGAGAAACACTCAGGCGTATATGTGAGATCACAGTGTCCTCCACCAATAATTTGCTCAGCAGGTGGAAGGAGAAAGAAGGCTCTGTCATCAACTTCACCCGCGAGATGGCAGAGGTGACCATTGATATTGTCGCTAAATCTTTGTTTACTACCGATGTCACTCCTGATCATATCCAGACCATCTGGCGGGATGTAAACTACCTGAATGAATCCGCAGAGGCCTTGCTGCGCAATCCTTTCCACCTGCCGATATGGGTACCTACGCCCGGCCATCTCAAGATGAAGAGGTATATAGCTGAACTGGATGATATTGTTTATACTATCATAAACAGGCGTAAAATGGAGAAAGACCCACCGCCTGATCTACTACAGCTGCTACTTGAGGCACGATATGAAGATGGCACTGGCATGAGCGACCTGCAGATACGAGATGAGGTGATGACCATCTTTATGGCTGGTCACGAGACCACTGTGAATGCACTCTCATGGACATGGTACCTGGTGAAACAAAACAAACCTGAGGAAGAAAAACTGAAAGAAGAGTCAATGAAATATGCAGGAACGCGTGACCCTGCTTTCGAAGATATGCCCTCACTGGTTTACGGCAGGCATGTGATGAATGAAAGTATGCGCCTGTATCCTCCTGTGCCGGTAGTAGGCCGTCAGGTCAGGGAAACTGATACTGTAGGCGGCTATCTCCTGAAGGCAGGGAACGATGTTGCAGTTAATATCGCAGGTATCCACCATCATCCTGCTTATTGGAAAGACCCTTTTAAATTTCAGCCCGAGCGTTTCATTAGTTTTGACCTGAAAGGCGATAACCGTTTTCTGTTTATGCCTTTCGGCGGCGGCCCGAGGATATGCATCGGCAATAATTTTGCTATGATGGAGATGCAACTTATCAATGCTATGCTCTCAGCCAGGGTAGATATGGAACTCGTGAGCCTCAATGTCATACCTAATGCACTCATCACGCTCAAACCTACAGATGGTGTAGTGATGAGATTGAAAAAAGTCGTAGATGTCAAGCCTGTTTCCCATCATGTAGGAGAAACTGAGGGTGTAGGAGTCAGTTGATTACAAAAGGGTGATCACTCATACAGATAATCAAAAGCAGCAGGGATGATTTGCTATGGAAATATTAGCAACCTGAAGTCTCATCGCCTCAGTATCACTAATCTCTTACTGGACCTTCCACTGTCAGTGTATATAGTAACCTCATATTCTCCAGCCGGTACAGTGCTTATGCCAAATTGATTAGTATTATAACCAATGGCCAATGGCCAATCTTCCTTAAGTATAGTCCTGCCCAGCATATCAGTTATAATAATCACAGCGGTAGTATTTATATTGGAAATGACACCTATTGATACCTCGTTGCTGGCGGGGTTAGGAAAAAGATTTTCCAGGTTGAAACTGCTACTACCTGTCAGGCTGGCTGAGGCTATATTGCTATATACAAAATTACCATCCACATCTATCTGCTTTAGACGATAATAATACAGCATGCCAGGTAGCGCGGTCAAGTCTTCATATTGGTAGTTATTTATAGTTGAGCTCGTGCCATGGCCAGCGGCCCATCCGACAGCGTCATAGACTATACCATCTGTACCGCGTTCTATCTGGAAGCCTGAGTTATCAGTTTCTGAGGCAGTAGCCCAGTCCAATTCGATATATTTATTATCGATAGCAGTAGCGGTAAATGTGATCAAAGTGACCGGCAGCGGATCATTATGTACATTGCTGGCATTTATGTAGAACCCGGAGAAACTGCCGACATTGAAACATAAAGACCATGTATTAATGTACTGTGTCCCGTCCACAGTTGGGTTATGAGTAGCAATGATACTGGTAATAACAACAGGAGGGCTGGCATGATTACCAGGAGTCTGTTGCGTACCTGAGCCTGCCCCGCCGTTATATTTTGTGATATTGGCATTGCTCAGGTTAGCCGCGAATGTCTGGTAGAAAGCGGGTGCGCCATGATTATCACTTGCTGATGCTGTCACGAGATTATTTACCTCTGAGTCACTTATGTACAGGCAAATATTGGCTGCGGCTGACGTGGTCGGTGTGATCACAAAGTGTCTCTGTAGATAGCTCTGCGCATTAGTACTGTAGTCAGGATAACCTGCGCTGGGTGATGTAGGCGTCTTCTGTACACTGGTATCTACCGCGACAGTGATAGATGTACTGCCTAATGCTGTAGCCCCGGACGTAACTGTAGCCATCAAGCGTGCAGTAGCATCAAAGAAGTTCTGTGTAGTATGGGCCGGTATCGGACATGGCTCTGTGCCGCCCGTGGTCAGCGACCGTGTACCAAATGTGACGGGGTTTCCTGTTACTGAATTGCACGGACATCCATGGGCATCAGTGACCGACCCAAGTGTGCAAGTAGCAGCACCTGAGGCATCTATTTGAATGGGTACCGGACCTGTATACCATCCACTACAGCTCAGGTCGAAAGTATATGGAGATGTCCCTCCTGTTATATCCACTGCTGTTACGTAGCCGCCACTACATGGGTTAATAGCCTCGGTGATAGATGCACTTGTCGGAGCTGCATATATTGTTACAGCGGCAGTATTGGTTGTGACAGGATTACATCCCGTACCCGAAGGTGTGAACACACAGTAATAGTAATATGGACCGCCGGCCACACTTGTGCCACCCGGTGAAGTGGTGGATGCATTATTTGTTATGAGGTTATAAGTTGCGCTTGCATTAGATGCCAGGCCAGTACCAGATGCACCGCTGATAGCTGAACCGGTTGTATTGTTATTGGTCGTAGCGTTGTAGTACCATTGATAACTGAATGTGCCTCCTGATATTGAGCTGGTCGCCGCTGCGGTCAGCGTTACACTTGATGTCTGGCAAACCGTTTGAGAAGAGGTTGGGTTAATGTATATGATTGGCTGTGCTGCTACCGTGTATGAACCGGAGACATTACTCGTCGCAGCAGGTGAACAAGTACCGCTGACTTTGCAGAAATAATACAAGGTACCCGCTACGGAAGCCTGTGGAGTATATATAGCCGTTTGAGCGCCATTAGCTGATCCCAATGAAGTGCCGCTGCTGTTTGAATTCGATGTATTGGAATACCATTGATAGGAAAGCCCGGCACCGGCTGCGGCCACAGAGATACTACCGAAAGAACCACGTATACAGGCAGTATATGCTGTCGTCGAGGGACTGGTTGTAATAGTTGGTGACTGATTGTATGTGATAGTACCGGTAGTTGCTGCGGAGGTGCAACCACCATTATTGATGGTCCAGGTATAAGTGTAATTGCCATAGGTCGTGGCTGTGGCCGTCGATGATCCGGAATTGACACTGCTATAAGTAGAAGTACCTCCTCCGGATGTTTCCGTCCAGGTACCGGTGCCTATAGTGGGCGTATTGCCTCCGAGCGAGGTACTGGTCAGCCCGCAGTCTGTAGTTTGTGCCCCTCCTGCTGTGGCTGTAGTAGGTGCAGTGGTCCTGTATGTAAGTGTAGCAGAAGTGGAAGACCATGTAGTGTTAGCCTTCTTTATGCCTATATTGACAGTGCCTGAGAGCGCAGAGGATGTGTATGGTGTACTCTGTACAACGCCATTGATGCACATACCGCCAGCCTGGGCATTGCCATTAGCAGCATAAGTAAAAGTGTAACTGACCCCATTGGTAAAGGTGGTTTGCCAATAGGCCCCGGCGGGGCCGCTAAGTGTATATGTCGTACAACCGGCTGGCGCAGTAGCCGCACCCAAATTCGTTAAGTTACATTGTGCTATACTATTAAAGCATGGGACAAATACAGATAATAAAATCAGTAGGAAGGCTATTGCCCATCCATGTGAAAGTATTGCCCGAAAACATGTACTATATTTCATCTGTGTATTTATGGCATTAATAATAGTACAAAGGTGAACCTTATGTGCTGTCAAAGCCTTACACAATTCAGTTATAGAATTACATGATTCACGCATTCCAATTTTGCATGTAGAGTTCATGTTATGGTATATTACCAAAACGTCTTACATGATAACTAGCATAAAAATTATGCCATTATGAAGTGGGGCATCTACTCCACATCAATAAAAAATAACCTTTTTACTTTTTATACAGATAATCAAAAGCTGTAGGGATATACCTGATAACCTCAGAAGCCAGCAGCGACTCCTGATTTATATCCAAGACAGCTAGATCGGAGGCAAGCCCATGGAGATATACTCCGACAAAGGCGGCATCACTGGGTTCGTAGCCACGTGATATCAATCCGGTGATGATACCTGTGAGTACATCCCCGCTTCCACCTTTGGCAAGGGCGGGATTACCCGTAGAGTTGAACCATACCGACTTGTCAGGCATGACTGTCGCAGTATAGGCACCCTTTAGCACAATAATGATACTATGCTTATGTGCCAGCGCCTGTGCGCTCTTCAGCCTTTCCCAGCTATTGTTATGCTTCGCCGTCAGTCTGTCAAACTCTTTGGGATGAGGAGTCAGGATACTACGCGGCGGTAGGAAGCCTAGCCATGTTTTATTTTCTGAAATGATATTCAGCGCATCCGCATCAAGCACCAGCGGGCATGGTGTAGACTGAATGAGTAGCTTGATCATCTGTGCAGTGTCGGGTTGTTGGCCGATGCCGGGACCGATGCCTATACTGGTATATGATACGAGCGAGGGCAGAGTGCTGATGTGCTCGGTAGCAGGGTCTATGCTTACCATCGCTTCAGGTAGTGCGGTTTGTATGATCTCATAGCCGCACTTTGGGATATGGGTAGTCAGTAGCCCTGTACCGCTGCATAGACATGCATGTGAGGACAATACCGCTGCACCCATTTTGCCATAGGAGCCGCTGATAATGAGCGAGTGCCCGAATGTACCTTTGTGCGAGAATTTATCACGGAGGAGGAGGAGCGCAGATATATCCTTATCCTGCAGAAAGTAATATGGACTTTCTAAAGAAGCAATGAAGGTTTTATCAATCCCGATATCGAGTACTTTGATCTCGCCGACATATTGGCCCCCTTCAGGAAATAAGAAGGATAACTTAGGTTGCTGGAAGGTAAGTGTCACTGATGCTTTGATAACTGCCCATAGAGAAGGCATAGGAGCATCTACCGGCAGTCCACTTGGCACATCTATCGAGATGACCTCCTTCTCTGATTTATTTATTTTGTTTATCACATCAGCTACTAGCCCATCGGTGGGTTTATTGATGCCTGTACCGAATATCGCATCTATAATGACAGTATTTTTGTCATCGCCTATCTCTAACTCGTCTGCACTATGGATATGATGCACCGTGAGGGAAGGTATATTTTGCAGGAGACCAAGGTTAATGATAAAGTCGGCGCTGCTGCTTTCAGTATATTCAAGTATGTAGACCGCTACATGGCGATCAGCATGTTTGAGCATACGAGCTATAGCTAGTCCATCACCACCATTGTTTCCTTTGCCACATACGACCACATAGAGGCTGTCATAATTATTTGATTCTAGGATATAACGCTCACAGGCGGATGCAGCGCGCTCCATTAGCTCTATAGAGGCGATGGGTTCGTGGGCGATCGTATACTCGTCTGACTGTCTGATCTGTGCGGCTGATAATATCTTCATAAGACAAATTTACAGTAATATAGATTTAATCCACATGAAATAAGTCATAGAACTGTGTAGACTCCTCTCTTAGTTTATTGCTTTATAAGTTTTGCTTTATAGTTAGGTTCATCTTTCATCTGGATGAAGTATAGTCCATTTGCTAGAGAGGAAATATCGATTTGAGCGGATTGTAAAAGAGGCACTTCCTGCATTAAAGATCCGCATACATCGTAAACCTGCACCCGCCTTTTGCTTCCTTCATTATTTTCAATATGAATGGTCACTTTGCCCGTACTCGGGTTCGGCGACAAGGTGAATTTTCTATTGTCAGTGACCTCCCCGATGCCGAGAGTATTATCTATGGCTGTAGCGAGACCGAATCCATAACCCGTCTCATACCACATATAATATTTGCCTTCCGCGGGTCTGTATATAGTGCTAGGTGCCCAGGGGCCGTTAGTATCCTGAATAGTGTAGGGAGGATCATAAGTATTCATGATTGGGTTTTGAGCATATTTGGTCCAGTGCAGCCCGTCAGTAGATGTAGCATATCCGATCTTGATGGTGTCTATTTGATTATGCGCTATGAAGTCATAGTATGACACACCACAGTACCACATTTCATATTTCCCGTTACGCATTAGCACCGTAGGGGTCGTCACTCCGAAGCCCTCCCATGAGTATATTGAGCCACCTGTGATGACAGGATTGCCGGAGTATTTGGTCCAGTGGATACCATCGGGAGAAGTAGCCGCACCTATTTTGACCTGCCAGGTCGTATCCGCAGCTGAATACCACATCATATATGAGCTACCATCAAAGACTACAGTCGGCGACTCGATAAAAAGTCCGTCCCAGTCTCCCGGAGCCCCGATAGATAGGACAGGTACTGTGTCGCCTCGTGTCCAATGTCTGCCATCTGTGGATATAGCCAGCCCGATGCATCCTCCCGGTGAATAGTTATCTGTATCTCCGAAGTAATACATCTTGTAGCCGCTACTATCCTTTAGCCACCAGGGAGTATCCAGGAAGTGACTGTCCCAGTGACCGGGACTACTCACATCCAGTACCGGAGTATCATTATTATATTTCGTCCAGGATATTCCATCGAGTGAAAATGCATAACATATTCTTCCTTTCGTATCGGTGCCACCTCCAGCGTAAAGCATTTTCATGGTGTCACCCTCATCGATCACTGCCGGAGCGCCGATAGCAGCACCTTCATACAGATCGATGCTTTTGGTCATTACTAAATTGCCCGGGCTCTTTACCCATTGCGTCTGTGCATTTGAAAACTGCCATGTCACCGCCAATAGCACAATCATCAGATACTTCATAATATCGATCTTCGTTTACAATTTAAAGCTAGTAAAAGAATACATGTTAAAACCTTTTGGGACTTATTTTTACTATATATTACTTTTATTTATTATGCAATAAGTAATGAGAGTACCTTTTTAATTATATCTTTAGCAATGAGCAAACTGACCCTGTTATATGCACTATTAACCTCTGTGCTGGTATCTGCACAAAACCAGCATACCGTCAATATAGGAAAACGGGAGGTACATCTCTCAGGAGAGAGCGCCTACATTACCGGATTTCCCGATTCTATTATATGCCGTTTTGATACTTTCAGTAATGGCAATGTCAAGAGTGTCGCTT